>UMGC01060055.1_pt1 | contig 11137 bp, 10 predicted proteins | sample 1965151 | NCBI WGS metagenome assembly UMGC01 (sample SAMEA4836061, study PRJEB28245) | human gut metagenome | biome: gut microbiome; material: fecal sample | place: Denmark | collected 2008 | reverse complement strand
CCGCCGGTACCGTCCATATCTCCCGCGACGCACTGCACCACCATATAGCCCAGGGCAAGTATCACAAGAAGCAGTATTATTCGGGAAAGGCAGCCGCCCTTGCGCTTGCCGTTTCCGCCGCTGCCTCCCCGGCCTAAGAGATATGCTATGAGCAGGGCGATAAGGCCCATGCTGCCGCCGCCCCTGTTGCCGTCCCTGTCCCCAGAGCTGCCGGAGCTGCCCCCGAAGCCGCCGCCCGAGCCTACAGGCCCTGTGCCGAGGCCGCTGCCCCGCCTGAATACGCTGCCGCTGCCGGATATGCGCTTCTGCCGTCCTCCGCTTCCGGGTTTTCTTTGCATTTGTTTATTCCTCCAAATTATATGTGTATATTTGCTATGCCTGTTTTCCCGCGTCCTTCCTGAAGAAGGCGTAAAGCTTCGGGAAGGCGGGGGAGAAGTCTATGTATCTGTGCATTACCTTTGTATAAAGGCCTATGAGAGTACCGGAAAACAGCGCACACACCACCGTCCCCACACCTATTGCCCTGAGCTTCCCGAAGAATACCAGGGAAAGTATTACGGAGGACAGGCAGCAGCACATGTCGAAGCAGGTCTTTACCCTGTGCAGCCGCCAGCCGGTGCGCTCCACAATGCCCGTCACGAACAGCTCATACACCTGCAATGGCAGGTAGGTCTGGAAAAATAAGGCCACGCCCAGCGAGTTTATCTGCATCCCCATTGCGAAGAAGAATATGCGCTGTACAAGGGCTGCCGCCTGAAGGTCCCGCATCACCCACATTATGCCGTCCAGCACCACGCCGAAGATAAAGGCGGAGAAGAAGGACAGTATGTTCTTCCAGTCGAACCTGCGTACTATTATATAGTACCCTATGAGCAGCAGCCCCTGAAGCATATAATCCGCCATGCCGAAGGTCAGAAAGGGCACAGCAAGGGAAATTATATAGGACTGGGACGTTACCATTGACATGCCGAGGCCGCCCTTTTCCATAAGCGAAACTCCTAAGGCTATGAAGAAGGTGCCCAGCGCGAAGGCAAGCTCGCCCCACCTATGGAATAGCTTTTTATCCTGCGGTTCACGCTCCACGCTATATTTCCCTCGTATATTCCCTGAGCCACGAAAGTTCTTCCTCCCTCATATTGGGGGCAAGCTTGGCGTATACCTCCTTATGGTAGGCGTTGAGCTGCCGCCTTGTCGCTTCGGTCAGGGTATCCTCATCTATGGCGTCAAGGTCTATGGGCGCGAAGGTTATGGACCGGAACTCCAGATACCTTGAGCCTGGCTCAGCCTCCACGCACTCCATCAGGTTCTCGTGGCGGACGCCGTATTTGCCCTCGATATATATGCCCGGCTCGTCCGAGGTTATCATGCCGGGGGCGAAGGCCGCGTCCTCGGACTTCACCCGCCGCTGCCCGCGTATGCCGTTGGGGCCCTCGTGTACCGAAAGCATATAGCCTACGCCGTGGCCTGTGCCGTGGTTGTAGTCCATGCCCCTGCTCCAGAATGGAGCCCGGGCTATGGCGTCCAGGTTAAAGCCGGCGCAGCCCTTTGGGAACCTGAAGGTGAGCAGGGCGAGCATACTTTCCAGGACTATGGTAAAGGCCTGCTTTTCCTCTTTTGTCAAGGGCCCCAGGGCTATGGTGCGGGTTATGTCGGTGGTGCCGCCCATGTACTGCCCGCCGGAATCCACCAGCAGCAGCCCCTCCGGCTTTACGGGTATATCCGTCTCAGGGGTAGCGGAATAGTGTACTATGGCTCCGTGGGGGCCGTAGCCCGCGATAGTCTCAAAGCTGGGGTACATATACCCTTCCTGCTCTTTGCGGAAGCCCTCAAGCGCGTCGGCGGCCTGCATTTCGGTATATCCCTCTTTTGCGTGGGTCTTTGCCCAGTGCATGAAGCGGGTAACGGCCACGCCGTCCTTTATGTGGGTCTTGCGGAAGTTCTCAAGCTCCACAGGATTCTTTACGGCCTTCAGCAGCTGCACCGGATCCATATCCACCACCCTGCATCGCGCTATGCCCTGATACAGCTTATAGTTCAGTATCGACAGCGCGCACATTACGGCGTCCTTCTCGCCGTAGCGGCCTATGAACTCATATATGGCGTCATATGGCAGTATCTCTGTATCCAGAGCCTTGAGGTGGGCCGCTATGGGGGCCGCCTTGGCAGCATCCATGAATACATATGCCTTCTGCTTTTCAACTATGGCGTAGGACAGGGCCACGGGAAGATACTTTACGTCGTTGCCGCGTATATTGAACAGCCACGCTATATCCGCAAGATCCGTAAATATGCATGCATTGGCATCGCACCTTGCCATCTCGGCGCGGACAGCCCCAAGCTTATCCGATGAGGATACCCCCGCAAGCTCCATAGGCAGCACATACGCCGGCTCCCTTGAAAGCTCCGGCCTTCCCTCCCAGCAGCCGTCTATCAGGCTGCGGCAGTCCTTTAATATGGCTCCGCCCTTTTCAAGCTCCATGCCCTCGCTGGCGGATATGGTGCGAAGGTCAGCGCCCAATACGCCGCCCTTTATGTTTTCCGCTATGAACTCATCCACCGTGGGAACGCCCGGCTCCCGCATCTTGAACAGGTCTATGCCGCTGCCCTCAAGCTGCCGCTCCGCCTGAAGAAAATACCGTCCGTCGGTCCAGAGCCCGGCGCCCCCCTGCCATATGAGCAGAGTTCCGGCGCTGCCCGTAAAGCCCGAAAAGTGCTTGCGTGCCTTGAAGTATTCCTCCGGGTACTCCGAACCGTGGGGGTCTGCCGAGGGTATCAGCAGCATGTCTATATCGGCAGTCTTCATAGCCTTCCTGAGTTTTTCCAGCATATATTTAAGCCTCCTGTCGCTTTTTTAATCATATATAGTTTACACTACGCCACGGTTTTTTTCCAGACGCTATGATGATATTGGGACGGATATGTGTTATTATAGGTGCTGAAATAGTATGGCATGAGATGCCCTTGGAGTAAATTGACATGAGAATTTCCGTAAACGCAGACAACCGGGAATACAGCGTACAGATAGGTCCCGGCATGATAAAGGAAGAGGGCCTGTTCACCGGCTTCCGCAGGGCGGCGGTGGTGACGGACGAGACTGTGGCAAAGCTGCACCTCGATACCATCATGGCCACGCTGGAGCGGGCAAAGGTCAGAGCCGGCAGCATCATACTGCCCCCCGGCGAGGAGATAAAGAGCCACGACAGGCTTTTCGACATATATTCCGGCCTTATGGACAACCTGATAGGCCGCTCAGACGCGGTGATAGCCTTTGGCGGCGGCACCGTAGGGGACGCGGCGGGGTTTGCCGCAGCCACGTACAGGCGGGGCGTGCCCCTCGTACACTGTCCCACCACGCTGCTGGCCCAGGCGGATTCCTCCATCGGGGGAAAGGTGGCCATAGACCATCCCCGGGGCAAAAACCTCATAGGCACATTCTACCAGCCCGTACTGGTGGTGACAGATACAGCCCTCCTTTCCACACTGCCCAGGGAGCACCTCGCCTCCGGCATGGCTGAGGTCATAAAGTGCGGCGCCATATCCTCGGGCGACCTTAACTCAGGGGAGGACGACCTCACCCGAACCGTATACCGCACCGCCATGATAAAGGCGGGCTACGTTCAGGCTGACCCCAAGGATACCGGCATTCGCCGGGAGCTGAACTTCGGCCACACCATAGGTCACGCGCTGGAGCGGGCAAGCGGCTTTGAGCTGCTGCACGGCTGCGGCGTATCCATAGGCATGGTAGCCATGGCAAAAATAGGCGAGAGCATGGGGCTGACCGAGCCGGGCACGGCGGAGCAGCTCATATCTGCCCTTTCCGCCGCCGGGCTGCCCACAGAGATGGAGAATATAGACAAAGATGCCTTCCGCGCCGCAATGCTTCTGGATAAGAAGGGGGACGGCGAAACCGTCAACGCCGTGTTCCTGAAAAAGATCGGACAGGCTGCCGTGATCGCCATGCCCATAGGGGAGCTTTGCGACAGGGCGCTGAGTCTGGCCCGATGACGCGGTTTTCCGGGCGGCCCCATGGCTCCGTGACAGCCATACCCTCAAAGAGCGCCGCGCACAGATACATGATATGCGCCGCCCTGGCCCAAGGCAGAAGCGTCATACGGGGTCTGCCGGGGGAGCTGCCGGACGACCTGACCGCTACCCTCGACTGCATACGCGCCCTCGGGGCCGCAGCCGTATTCCGGGACGACACCCTTGAAATAACAGGCATAAATGCAAAGCCGGACGTCCTCCGCCTTGACTGCCGGGATTCCGGCGCCACATACAGGCTGCTTTACCCCGTTGCTCCCCTCATTGGGGGGAGGGCGGAGTTTATGCTGTCACCGTCGCTGTCCGCCCGGCCAATGGAGCCCGTAACAGAGCTTCTCAAAAGCAAGGGTGTAGCAGCGGAGAAGCTCAGCGTCTCCGGGAGCTTCGGCCCCGGGGAGTTTCCCATAAGGGGAGACGTTTCTTCCCAATATATAAGCGGGCTGCTGCTGGCGCTGTCGCTGCTGGAGGGGGAAAGCCGCATACGGCTCACCACTCCCCTACAGAGCAAAAGCTACGTCGAATTGACCCGCGCTTCGCTCTCCGCATTCGGCGGCGAGAGCCAATGGATGGGCCAGGACACCATACTGGTAAAGCCCCGGCGGCTCAAGGCCGCTGACGTGACCGTTGAGGGGGACTATACCCACGCATCGCTGTTTTTAGCAGCGGGCGCGGTATACGGTCCCGTAACCGTGACGGGCCTGGACCCCGGTTCCATACAGGGAGACAGGGCAATGCTCAGCATACTGGACCGCATGGGGGCAAGGGTGGATATGGGCGGCGGCAGCGTCACGGTATCCCCCGGCCGGCTTCGCGGTATAGACGTAGACGTATCCGACACTCCGGATCTTGCCCCCGCCATAGCGCTGGCGGCTCTGGCGGCAGAAGGCAGCACCGTGGTCAAAAACGGCGGGCGGCTGCGCTTCAAGGAGTGCGACAGGATAAGCGCCATCGCAACCGAGCTTAAAAGGCTGGGGGCGGATATAGATGAGGCTCCCGACGGATTCACCATAAGGGGCGGCGGGAAGCTGCACGGCGCAGCCTGCCTCTGCCATAACGACCACCGCATAGCCATGCTTTTGATAATGGCGGCGGGCCTTTGCGGCGGGATAGAGCTTAATGGGGCGGAGTGCGTCAGCAAATCCGCGCCGGGGTTCTTTGATGAATACAGACAGCTGGGAGGCAGCATATCATGAGGCCATGGGGAAGCATAAAGCTTGATATCTACGGCGGCTCACACGAAAAGCGGATGGGCCTTACCATGGAGCTGCCAAAGGGGCTGAGGCTGGACGGGGAAATCATTTCCCGGGACATTGAAAGGCGCAGGGGCGTAAGCAAAAAAGGCGTTACCTCCCGGACGGAGGCCGACGTTCCAATATACATTTCCGGTGTGCGCGGCGGCGTGACCACGGGAGATACGCTTCGTGTGGAATTTGAAAATTCGGACTTCAGACCGAAGGATTACGCGGACATATCCTCACTGCCCCGTCCCTCCCACTGCGACTACCCGGCGTACATAAAATACGGCGGCATCCCCTCCGGCGGCGGTATATTCTCCGGCCGCATGACGCTGCCTCTGGTATTCGCAGGGGCCGTGGCCCGGCAGCTGCTGATGCAAAGAGGCATGACCGCAGGCGGGCATTATTACGATATCGGCGGAGCTTTGGACTCTCCCTTCGACCCGCTGCAGGTGGACAGACATACGCTGGACAGGTTGAGAGGATCCGACTTTCCCGTTTTGGACGTAAGCGCCCGCAGGGCCATGGAGGACAGGATAGGCGAGGCGGCGGAGCGGGGCGATTCCGTGGGCGGCAGCGTGGAGCTTTGCGCGCTGGGATTGCCCGTAGGGACCGGCGGCCCTCTATGGGAGGGGCTGGAAAGCTCAATAGCTTCAATAATGTACGCCGTTCCCGGGGTGAAGGGCGTCGAATTCGGCGCGGGCTTCCGCATGGCGGATATGCATGGCAGCGACGCCAACGACGGCATAAGGATAAAAGACGGCAAAATAGCCTTCGAGAGCAATAATTCCGGCGGCATAAACGGCGGCATGGCCAACGGCGCGCCTGTGCTTCTCAGGGTGGCTTTCCGGCCTACCCCCTCCATAACTCAGCCCCAGCACACGGTAAACCTGCGGGAGCTGCAAAATGCCCGGATAACTGTAGAGGGCAGGCATGACAGCTGCATAGCCCTCCGGGGCCTGGCTGCGGCGGAGGCGGCGCTGTGTTTGGGAATATTGAACTGCATGGAGGGGCTATGATATACCTCATTGGCATGATGGGCTGCGGCAAGACCACCAAGGGCCGCGCCGCGGCGGAGGCGCTGAAGCTGCCCTTTTACGATATCGACGAAATCATTCAGCGTAGTTCCGGAATGACGATACCCGAAATTTTTAAGGAATACGGCGAGGCGCATTTTAGAAAGATGGAGCAAAAAACCCTGTTTTCCTTGGAAAACCAGCCCTGCGGCATAGTCTCCACGGGGGGCGGCATAGTGTGCCAAGGTGAGAATATACAATTCATGCGCCGCACCGGTGATATAATCTGGATATTCCGCGATATCGAAGAAACCGTGGCGGATATAGACGCCGCAGACAGGCCGCTCCTTTCTGGCGGAGCGGGCAGACTCCGGGAGATATTCGCACAGCGGCGGCAGCTCTATGAGGACGCCGGGGAACTGTTTTCCGACAGCGCGGAGGATCTTGCCCGGCTTATTTCTTTAAAACTGAGGAGATAACACTTACCGTATGACTACAAAACGCATGACACGCATCGCCCTCTGCGCGGCCCTTCTCGCCCCCTGCGCATGGCTGTCGATACCCACTCAGCCCCCCTTCACCATGCAGACCTTCGGCGTTTTCCTGACGCTCCTGCTTCTGGGCGCAAGGGACGGGGCCATAGCCATAGCGCTGTACATACTGCTGGGCGCTATGGGCGCGCCGGTGTTTTCCGGCTTTAACGGCGGCATGGGGGCGCTTCTCGGGCCCACCGGCGGCTACATAGTTGGCTTTCTGCTCCTATGCCCCATCTATGGCCTGCTCTGCCGCAATAAGGCGGGGCTTTGGGCTAAGGCGCTGGCGCTGTTCCTCGGCCTGCTGGCCTGCTATGCCTTCGGCACCCTCTGGTTCGTAAAGGTTTACGGCGACACGAAGGGGCCCATAACGCTTCTTGCCGCCCTCTCCAAGTGCGTATTCCCCTTCATACTGCCCGACCTCGCCAAGCTGGCGCTGGCTCTGTGGGCAGGGAAAAGGCTGGAAAAATATAGGCAATAAAATAATAAATATCCCACGGCTGCGCCGCGGGATATTTATTTTGTACTTCATCAATAAAACGTTGCGACCTCCTGCTCGGGCTTTTCGGCGGGCTCCACGGAGATTATGTTTAGTACCGGACCCTTGCGCCCGTAAAACTTGCTGAAGCGCAGCTCTATCTTTGCAGTCACCGTGCCCCAGGTGCGGTTCTTCAGCTTGTTTGCGTCCAGCCACTTGCATACCAGGCCGCTGTACTGTATGTCCTGCACGCAGCAGGTCATGACGTGACGGCCCGCCACGAACATGTTGTCGGGCATTTTGGCGTTTTTGGCTATGAGAGCCTTGAAGCGCACCGTCTTGCCCGAATACTTTTCCATCTCCTCGGACATGTCCCTGTACCAGAGGGCATAGTCGCTGTCCTCTATGACTATGGGGTCGGCGTTCACGTCGAAGGGCAGGGGGTCTTCTATCTCGTCGTACTCTACCCTCCCGTCAGGGTACTCGTAGGCGATGTTCACACGGCGGGACACGCCGCGGATTACCTTGTGTATCTCCATCTTGTCAAGGTCCGGCGTGGCGCGGTTGAGCACTATGAGCTCGGCTGTCATCAGCTTGTCCACCATGAGGCTCCTCATGTTGGCGTTGTAGCTCAGGAAGCACCGGGCATCCGCAAACATGAACTCCTGATAGACTATCCAGTTTTCCGGCATGGCCTGAGCAAGGTCGTTCAGGTTCCACATGCCGTTGTACTCTATGAGCACCCGCTCGGCCTTTGCTTTTTTCGCCAGCTCGTTCAGGTAATCGGCGTTTATCTGCTCCGGGGAATCTATCTCCTGTATCAGTATGTTCTTTCCGCCGCCAGGGAACCTTGAGGGGTCCAGCTCCTCAATGCCCTCCTCGCACTGCAAAAGCAGCGTCTTTTCGCCGGAATTGAACCTTTCGTCCTCCAACGTCTCCTGCATAAAGCGGGTCTTGCCCCCCTCCAGGAAGCCGGTGAACATGTATACTGGGATCTCCTTCATAAAGCGCTTACGTTCCCTTCATCAGACGCCGAACAGCTCGGAAAGCTCATGCTCGTTGAGCTTGGAGCCTATGACGCAGAGGCGGCCCATAACGGAAGCGGAGCCTGTGCGTATATTGCTCTCGCCGGGCACGTAGTCGAAGTGTATCCAGCAGCCCTCGCCCTTTACTATGCCCTTGGCGCGCAGCACGGCGCCGTACTTCTCCCCATCGTCCAGCGCCGCAAGGTCTGCCTTGAGTTCGTCCATGGTAAATGCCTTGGGAGTCTCCACTCCCCAGCTGGTAAACACCTCATCGGCGTGGTGATGTTGGTGATGGCACTCGCATTCGGGATCGTCGCACTCCCCGCCGTCGTGATGGTGATGATGCTCATGCTCTTCGCCGTCATCGCCGTCATGATGGTGATGCCCGCAGCACTCGTGCTCATCGTCATCGTCGTCATCGTCGTGATGGTGATGTCCGCAGCACTCGTGCTCATCGTCGTCATCGTCATGGTGGTGATGCTCATGCCGGCTCTCCTCCCTGAGAAGCTCAAGCTCTGCCTCAAGGGTGTTGCGCTTTTCCATGGCCTCCAGTATCTGGGCGCCTGTCAGCTCGCTCCAGGGGGTGACTATGAGGGAGGCATTCGGGTTGTGCTCCCGGAGAAGGGCTATGTCGGTATCCAGCTTGTCGCCGCTTATCTCGCCGGTGCGGCTGAGTATAATTGCGTTGGCGTGCTCTACCTGGTCGTTGAAGAACTCCCCGAAGTTCTTCATGTACATCTTGCACTTGTTTGCATCCACAACGGCCGTGAAGCTGTTGAGCTGCAGGGCGTCAGAGCCTACGTTCTGCACCGCCCGTATAACGTCGCTGAGCTTGCCCACGCCGGAGGGCTCTATAAGTATGCGGTCGGGGGCGTACTCGTCCACAACCTTCCTGAGCGCCTTGCCGAAGTCGCCTACCAGGCTGCAGCAGATGCAGCCGGAGTTCATCTCGGTAACTTCTATCCCGGCGTCCTGCATGAAGCCGCCGTCTATGCCTATCTCGCCGAATTCGTTCTCTATGAGCACCAGCCTTTCGCCCTTGTAGGCCTCGGCTATGAGCTTCTTTATAAGGGTGGTCTTGCCAGCGCCCAGAAAGCCGGAAAAAATATCAACCTTGGTCATTTGCTTTTACATCTCTTTCCCTAAGTTTTTCTTATTTGAAAAGGGCAGCCCCTTCACAATTTTGTATTATAAAACAGCGCCCGCCAATTATTCAAGCTGTTTTGCCCAACTTCACAGCCTGTTGACAATGTTTGGCTGATACGGGTATTATTTTTATATAAACACGCGGAAGGAGCCCCCTGCCATGGATACCCCTCTGGAAGAAGTCACTCATACAGATAACATAAAGCTTTCCGACGACGGGCGCTCGGTGGTGATAATCGATCAGACGCTGCTGCCCAACAGGCTGGAATACATAGCGCTTACCACAAGAGAGGAGATGTTCGAGGCGATAGCCATGCTCCGCGTGCGCGGCGCTCCGGCAATAGGCATATGCGCGGGCTACTGCGCCTACTGCCTGGCCCTTCAGGCCCCCCACGATTCCTTCGACGATTTCTACGACCACTGGGTGGAGGACTGCCGCTATCTCAACGGCTCCCGCCCTACGGCGATAAACCTCAGCTGGGCGCTGAACCGCATGCTGGACGCGGCGGAGGATCACCGGGATATGCCTGTGGAGGCGGTGCTTTCGGCGCTGAAGCGGGAGTGCCTTGCCATACACAGCGAGGATATGGAGATGTGCCGCAAAATATCCGAATACGGCCTTTCCCTCCTTCACGATGGGGACGGGGTGCTGACCCACTGCAACGCCGGGCCGCTGGCCACCTCCCGCTACGGCACGGGGCAGGGGCCGCTGTTCCTTGCAAAGGAGCGGGGCATGGATATAAGGGTATTCGCGGACGAGACCAGGCCCCTCCTGCAGGGCGCCCGGCTTACGAGCTTTGAGCTGTACAACGCCGGCGTGGACGTCACCCTTATATGCGACAGCATGGCGTCAATAGTCATGAAAAACGGCTGGGTGCAGTGCTGCATGGTGGGCTGCGACAGGGTAGCCGCCAACGGCGACACAGCAAACAAAATAGGCACCAGCGGCGTAGCCATACTTGCAAAGCACTACGGCATACCCTTCTACGTGCTGGGCCCTACCTCCACCATAGATATGAGCTGCACCACAGGGGAGGACATAAATATCGAGCTCCGGGACGGGGAAGAGATCCGGAGCAGATTCTTCGCGGAGCCCGTGGCGCTGCCCGATGTCAAGTGCTACAACCCCGCCTTCGATGTGACGGACAATTCGCTTATCTCCGCCATTATCACGGAAAAGGGCATATGCCGCCCGCCCTACTCCGAGAGCCTTAAAAAGCTTTTCGAATAAAAATAAAAAAGAAGGAGCTAAAGCTCCTTCTTTTGCTTTTACAGGTTACAGGCCCATCTCTTCCTTGACTTCCCTGAAGCACTTGACCGCGAAGTCAAGATCCTCCTTGGTATGGCCGGCGGAGATCTGGGTACGTATGCGGTCCCTGCCCTTGGGCACCACGGGATAGCAGAAGCCTACCACGTATACGCCCTTCTTGAGCATTCGGGCGGCAAACTCGTTGGCTACCTTGGGGTCATAGAGCATTACGGGCACTATGGGATGCTCGCCGGGCAGCAGGTCGAAGCCGCACTTTTCCATCTCGGCGCGGAAGTAGCGGGCATTTTCGTGTACCTTGTCCCGGAGGGCGGTGCTCTCGGTCAGCATATCGATGGTCTTGCAGGCCGCGGCGCAGATAGCGGGGGCAACGGTATTTGAAAAGAGGTATGGACG
>UMGC01029045.1_pt1 | contig 11268 bp, 11 predicted proteins | sample 1965151 | NCBI WGS metagenome assembly UMGC01 (sample SAMEA4836061, study PRJEB28245) | human gut metagenome | biome: gut microbiome; material: fecal sample | place: Denmark | collected 2008 | reverse complement strand
AAACATCTCGTAGCCACGTTTGGTATATAGCCTTTCATGAAACGGCTGTTGTTGGTTTTATGCCTGTAAAAAAAGGACATATCTATTACTCTATAGACAATTATTTCGTGAGTGGTGACGATCCTTCGGTATTGAGTGAACTTCTTGAAGAAGTCATAAAGGATTTTTCATCTCAAGCTTCACTTATGGCTGTTGTGCATAAACGTCATGTAAAAGTGTTCTCACAAAAAAAGTTCCAGACATGTGTTGAGTGGAAAAATTATGATAAAATGCATTATTTACCGGAGGTAGAGTCATGATGCGAAGAATGGATGTGTACGAGGCGACAGAGAAAAGATTGAAGATCATTTTTGATTATTTCGATTACGTATACGTCTCTTTTTCCGGCGGAAAGGATAGTGGTGTACTGTTGAATTTGTGTGTAGATTATATTCGTAGATACGCTCCGGGACGAAAATTAGGTGTATTTCATATGGATTATGAGGTTCAATACAGCCAGACGACCGAATATGTGGAAAAGGTTTATGCCGCTAATTCCGATATCCTTGATATTTATCATTGTTGTGTTCCTTTTAAAGTCCAGACATGTACATCTATGTTTCAACAATATTGGAGACCTTGGAGCGAGGAGTACCGGGATATCTGGGTTCGAGAGATGCCCCATTCATGTCTCCGGGCGAAAGACTTTGACTTTTTCAAGGAGGACATGTGGGATTATGATTTTCAGAATATGTTCCCTTTTTGGTTGTATCAACGGAAAATGGGCCGGCGTATATGTTGCCTTGTTGGTATCCGTACCCAAGAGAGTTTTAATAGGTGGCGGGCCATACATAGTGATAAGAATTACAGAAAACTAGCTAATTATAAATGGACTCGCAGAATGAATTATTCTATATATAACGCATATCCTATTTATGATTGGAAAACTCAGGATATCTGGATAGCGAACGGAAAGTTCGGTTGGCCATATAATCATTTGTATGATTTGTATTATCAAGCAGGGGTGCCTTTGTCCCGGCAACGTGTGGCGAGCCCATTCATATCCCAAGCGATATCCACACTGTTCATTTACAAAGTTGTCGATCCCGACATGTGGGGGGAGGATGGTTGGACGTGTAAACGGTGTTGGCTTTGCCGGTATATATGGGAATACCTCCGCTATGGGATGGAGGGCTATCAAGTGCCCAGCCGGGTTCTCTTGGGAGAAATATATGTATTTTCTCCTAAATACCTTACCCGAAGAAACTCGTGAGAACTATTTGAATAAGTTAAGAGTCAGCCGTAAATTCTGGAGAGAAAAAGGAGGATGCCTCAGTGAGGAGACTATCGCTAAGTTACGGGCGGCTAATATTCCTATCATTGTGGAAGAATGTACCGCTTACCATACGGATAAGAAACCGGTACGGATGGAGTATATCGATGATATCAATATACCTGAGTTTAAAGAAATCCCTACTTACAAACGTATGTGTGTTTGTATTTTGAAAAACGATCATACATGTAAGTATATGGGTTTTTCCCAGACAAAACGAGAAAGGGATATGAGAAAAGAAGTAATGGACAAATATAATTTTTATAAGCATGGGAAACTTTGTTAGTCCGGCATATGGTGTTAGGGCTGTCCCTATAGAAAAAATTGTAGCCAACAGCTATAACCCTAATATCATGGCACCACCGGAAATGCGATTATTGGAACTTTCCATTTGGGAGGATGGCTATACGATGCCTTGCGTCTGTTATTATCTTGAAGAGGATGATTTATATGAGATAGTAGATGGTTATCATCGTTATCTGGTTATGAAGCAATCTCAAAGGATTTATGATCGTGAGAAAGGAATGTTGCCTGTAACGGTGATTGAGAAAGATATTTCAAACCGAATGGCTTCAACCATTCGCCATAACAGGGCTCGAGGGATGCACAACTTGGAACTTATGACGGAGATTGTTACGGAGTTGGTCAAATCTGGGATGTCTGATAAGTGGATCATGCGTAATATTGGAATGGATAAAAATGAGTTACTTCGGTTCAAGCAGATTTCGGGATTAGCTGAATTATTCCGGGATAAAGAATTCGGTTGGTCTGATGACTGGTCGGAAGAAGACTAAACTTTTTACATTTTGTTTGGCTGAGCGTTTTTTGCCTTTTATGGCTCTGTTGAGTACATATATACTAATTTTTTGTACATTTGCCCCCGACTTTTCACATAGGGGTGCCCGAGTCATACGGGCTGAGATTATACCCATCGAACCTGATCCGGGTAATGCCGGCGAAGGGAAAATAAGGTAGAACGAGGAAATAAAGGGGGCGTTACCTCTATGTGCTCCCTGATGTTTAAACTTTAATTAGTTATTAAGATGGAACAGATTGTTTCAAGTGGAATCATTGACTCTTACTTCGAGAAGTTGAAGAGCAACTTGTCTGTGGATGTAGCGATCGTGGGAGGGGGACCTTCCGGTATCGTGGCCGCTTATTTCTTGGCGAAAGCCGGTAAGAAGGTGGCGTTGTTTGATCGTAAGCTGGCTCCCGGTGGAGGTATGTGGGGCGGCGCTATGATGTTCAACGATATCGTGGTGCAGGAAGAGGCTATGCCGATTATCAAGGAATTGGGCGTAAGCTATAAGGAAGGTGCTAATGGTACGTATATCATGGATTCGGTACATACCACTTCTGCTTTGATTTATCAGGCGACGAAGGCGGGCGCTACGATCTTTAACTGCTATTCGGTAGAGGACGTGGTGTTTCATAACGATGCCGTAGCCGGTGTGGTAGTGAACTGGGCTCCGGTAATCCGTGAAGGGATGCACGTGGATCCGTTGACGATCATGGCTAAGGCTGTCTTGGAAGGTACGGGGCATGATTGCGAGATTGCCCGTGTGGTAGCCCGTAAGAATGATATCCAATTGAATACACCGACCGGAGGCGTGATCGGCGAGCGTTCCTTGAATGTGGAGCTGGGTGAGCAGACGACGGTGGAGAACACGAAGGAGATCTACCCGGGATTATTCGTTTCCGGTATGGCCGCTAACGGCGTAAGCGGTAGCTTCCGTATGGGACCGATCTTTGGCGGCATGCTGATGAGCGGCAAGAAGGCTGCTGAGTTGATCTGCGAAAAACTTGGGAATTGAAAATTGAGAATTGAGAATTGAAAATTATAGATTGTTGTATCTTTAATTTTCAATTCTCAATTCCCAACGGTTTTTCCTTGTCTCAAGAATAAGAATCCCGTTATGATCAACGCCGTGGATAATCCCGTATAGAATACAGAAATGAAAGAATTCGGCAGTAAATGGAGCGCACGGATCGTGATCCCGAAAGCGATCATGAAGATCATGATAATCCAACCTTTCACGTCGAAGAAAGAGAACGGGCAATGTTTCCCGTTTTTCCGGGAGATCCGTTCGGAATGTTTATAGAAAAGCCGTTTAAAGACCAAATTGAAGAAAAGTAAGAAAACGATGGTCGCTTCCCCGATCTTGAATAACCAATAATGGGTATCGTTTAACCATGTGACGATACCGATGCGTAAGATATTGATACCGGCGAAAATCCATACGCAACCGGCGGTATATAATAATACCTTTTTATTTACTCCAAACTTCATCTATCTTTTTATTTACCGCAAACTTACAACATTCATGTAAAAAACGGAAAAATATCCTTATCTTTGTGCCATGCGTGAGAAAATGAAACAGAGGGTTGTACAATACGTGGTGCTGATGGCCGGCATCTTGGCATTGCTTTCTGTGGTTATCCCTCACCATCATCACCGGGACGGGATGCCTTGTTATCAATCCTTGACCGCGGAGCAAGCGCATGGCGATAAAAGCACTGATACGCATGATTGCGGTTGCGACGGGCATAACTTGGCCTATTTCAGTACGCATATTTCTCATTTTATGGATGGAGATGTGGATATACATCTGATGCCGTTACTCGTCTTATTTGATTACATTTATCCACCTGAACCGGCGTTTTGCGGACAGCTCCTTGATCACGAGAACGCCCCCTACATTGAGTCGCTGCACGACACTTGGATAGTGAGTGCCTCGGGACTTCGTGCCCCTCCTATGTCTTGATATCTCGTTTGTGAGAGTGGGTGAGGACAGACTTGCCCCTATCTATTTATTATTAACGATATCAAGATTTTTTACACAATGAAGAAAATATATTTGGTAGGTGCGATGTGCGCTTACCTGTTTGCCGGTTGTGCGGGAAATGCGTCGCAAGCCGGACACGATGAGCATAATCATGAATTAGAGGCTCACGACCATGAGCATGAAGGTGAGGATCACGATCACGATCATGATCATGAGGGACATGAACACGAAGGCCATGACCATGAGCATGAGGCTGGTGGTACCCATCCCGGCGAGATTGTCTTTAAGAAAGCCTTAGCCGAGGCCGTTGGTTTGCAGACCGTAACGGTTAATCCCGCTCCTTTCACGGATGTGATTAAGACGAGCGGACGAGTAATGGCAGCGCAAGGGGAGGAGTCCGTGATCGTCGCTACCGTCCCCGGCGTGATCTCGTTTGGTAGCTTGCCATTCGTGGATGGTACGGCGGTACGCAAGGGACAGGCCGTGTTGAGTATCGCTTCCAACGCCCTCTCGGATGGAGACGTGGCGGCAAGGGCTAAATTCGCTTATGAGACGGCGAAAAAGGAATACGAGCGTATGCAAGCCTTGGTAGGCGATAAGATCGTATCCGCCAAGGATTTCGAGCAGGCCCGCTTGAATTACGAGAACGCCAAGGTCGCTTATGAGGCGATAGCGGGAAAACAGACGGCGAAAGGCGTGTCTGTAGTCTCTCCCTTGAATGGTTACTTGAAGAACATCCAAGTGAAAGAGGGTGATTATGTATCCGTAGGCCAGCCTTTGGCTACGATCTCGCAAAACAATCGTTTGGTATTGCGTGCGGACGTGTCTGAGAGGTATTACAACGATCTTCCCATGATCCAAACCGCTAATTTCATGACTCCGTATGATAACGCTCTCTATAAATTGTCTGATTTGCGTGGACGGTTGTTATCGTATGGAAAGGCTTCCGATATGAACTCTTTCTATGTACCGGTGACTTTCGAGTTCGATAATAAAGGAGCGGTTATCCCCGGTTCTTTCGTGGAGATCTTTTTGTTGACAAAGCCGATGGAGAATGTCTTGAGCGTGCCTGTCTCCGCCCTTATCGAGGAGCAGGGCGTTTATTCGGTATTTATCCGTCTGGATGAGGAAGGCTATAAGAAGCAATGGGTGACGCTGGGAGCGAATAACGGCTCGGAGGTACAGATCCTTTCCGGATTGAAACCGGGCGATGAGGTCGTGACCCGTGGCGCTTACCAGATCAAGTTGTCTTCCGCTTCTAACGCGATACCGGCTCATAGCCATAGCCATTAATAGGAGGGACGTTGCATGTTAAATAAGATAATTTATTATTCATTGCACAACCGGTTGGTAATCTTGGTTTGTGCGCTATTGCTGATGATCTGGGGTACGTACACGGCGTTTAATACGGACGTGGATGTGTTCCCGGACTTGAACGCCCCGACGGTCGTGATTATGACCGAGGCGAACGGTATGGCTCCCGAGGAGGTGGAACGCTTGGTGACATTCCCTGTGGAGACTGCCGTGAACGGTGCGATGGACGTGCGGCGTGTACGTTCCTCGTCTACCACCGGATTCTCCGTGGTTTGGGTAGAGTTTGATTGGGGTACGGATATTTACCGGGCTCGTCAGATCGTGTCCGAAAAACTGGCTGTCTTGGGTGAGAGCCTTCCCGAGAACGTAGGTAAACCGACCTTAGGCCCGCAGTCATCCATCTTGGGTGAGATGATGATTCTCGGTTTGACCGCCGATTCCACGTCTTTGTTGGACTTACGTACGATCGCCGACTGGACGATCCGTCCCCGTTTGTTGTCTACGGGCGGTGTGGCGCAGGTTGCCGTGATCGGTGGCGATATTAAGGAGTACCAGATCTTGTTGGACCCGGCTCGTATGAAGCACTACGGTGTAGGGTTGAACGAGGTGTTGGATGTTTGTCGGAATATGAACCGGAACGCCAATGGTGGTGTATTGTATGAGTTTGATAATGAGTATATCATCCGGGGAGTCTTGTCTACGTCGAAGGCGGAAGAGATCGCTCAGGGTGTGGTGAAGACCGTGAATGAGTATCCGGTTACGCTGGGTGATATCGCTACGGTTAAGATCGGCGGTAAAAGCCCGAAGCTGGGAACCGCTTCCGAGCGGACGAAGCCGGCCGTATTGATTACCGTGACTAAACAGCCGGATACGAGTACGGAGAAGTTGACGGAGAAGCTGGACGAGATTGTTGTCGATTTGCGGAAGAACTTGCCGGTGGATGTACATGTCTCTACGGATATATTCCGCCAGAGTCATTTTATCGATAACTCTATTAATAATGTAAAGAAGAGCTTGTTTGAGGGTAGTTTCTTCGTGGTGATCGTCTTGTTCCTGTTCTTGATGAATATACGTACGACGGTGATCTCGTTGGTAGCCTTGCCGTTATCTTTGCTGGTCTCTATCATCGTATTGCACTACATGGGATTGACGATTAACACGATGAGCTTGGGAGGTATGGCGATCGCTATCGGTTCCTTGGTGGATGACGCTATCGTGGACGTGGAGAACGTGTATAAACGAATCCGGGAAAACCGGCTCTTGCCTCCGGATCAGCAACGCTCTACCTTGGAGGTGGTTTACGACGCTTCCCGTGAGGTACGTATGCCGATCTTGAACTCTACCTTGATTATCGTGGTGAGCTTCGTGCCCTTGTTCTTCTTGAGTGGTATGGAAGGCCGTATGTTGGTTCCGCTGGGTATCGCTTTTATCGTGGCGTTGTTTGCTTCTACGGTGGTGGCGCTTACCTTGACCCCGGTGCTTTGTAGCTATTTGCTGAACCGTAAAGCGACGGGAATGAAGGAACTGCGTGAGGCTTGGATAGCCCGGAAGTTGAAGGTGGTGTATAAACGGGCTTTGGAGTTAGCGTTGGCTTACCAGAAATGGGTGCTAGGTACCACGATCGCTTTGTTTGTGGTCGCCTTGGTGATCTTCTTTCATTTGGGACGTAGTTTCTTGCCCCCGTTCAATGAGGGTTCTTTTACGATCAACGTAAGCTCGCTTCCGGGAATTTCCTTGGACGAGTCGGATCAGATCGGACGCCGTGCGGAAGCGTTGCTGTTGCAAGTACCCGAGATAAAGACTGTGGCTCGGAAGACCGGTCGTGCGGAATTGGATGAGCATGCCTTGGGCGTGAATGTTTCCGAGATCGAGGCTCCTTTCGAATTGCAAGACCGTAGTCGGGATGAGGTGATGAATGATGTCCGCAAGAAGTTATCTACGATCAGCGGCGCTAATATAGAGATCGGGCAACCTATTTCCCATCGTATCGACGCTATGCTTTCCGGTACGGAGGCGAATATCGCTATCAAGCTGTTTGGTACGGACTTGAACCTGATGTTTACGGTCGGAAACCAGATCAAGGCCGCTATCCAAACGATCCCGGGTCTGGTGGACTTGAAGGTAGAGCAACAGATCGAGCGTCCGCAGTTGACAATCACCCCGAAACGTGAGTTGCTGGCTAAATATGGTATTCCCCTGCCGGAGTTCGAGGAATATATCAATGTGATGTTGGGTGGAGAGGCCGTAAGTCAGGTGTACGACGATGGCAAGAGCTTCGACCTGACCGTGAAGACCTCCGACGCTAGCCGTGCCACGATGGATGATATTAGTAATCTGATGATCGATGCCGCCGGACAGAAAGTGCCGCTAAGCTACGTGGCCGATATCCGTTCCGTGACCGGTCCGAATACGATCAATCGTGAGAATGTGCAACGTAAGATCGTGATTAGTGCCAATGTATCGGAACGTGACTTGCGAAGTGTGGTTAATGAGATACAGGATCGGGTAGAGGCTAATATCCGTTTGCCGGAGGGATACCATATCGAATATGGTGGCCAGTTCGAGAGCGAGGCGGCGGCCAGCCGTACCTTATTGCTGACGTCATTGATGTCGTTATTGGTGATCTTCATGTTACTGTACAATGAGTTCAAGGACGTGAAGGAGAGCGGCGTGATCTTGTTGAACCTGCCGTTGGCGTTGATCGGTGGCGTGATTATCCTATGGCTTACTTCCGGCGAGATCAGTATCCCGGCGATTATCGGTTTCATTTCCTTGTTTGGTATCGCTACCCGAAACGGTATGCTGCTGATCAGCCACTATACGCATTTGCGTGGAGAGGGAATGGGATTGCGTGAGTCCGTGATACAAGGTTCCCTAGACCGTTTGAACCCGATCTTGATGACGGCGTTGAGTTCCGCCTTGGCGTTGATCCCGTTGGCGTTGAATGGCGATCTTCCCGGGAATGAGATCCAAAGCCCGATGGCGACGGTGATCTTGGGTGGTTTATTAACCTCTACGTTCTTAAACGGATTCATCATCCCGATTGTTTATCTGATAATGAACAAGAATAAAGAATAAGTTTTATGAAATCATATATTATAGTCGCCGCCTTGTCTGTATTGACAGGCGGCCTTTCCGCCCAGACTTCTATAGAGGACGTGCTCCGGAGCGTGGAGGCGAACAATAAGGATTTACAGGCGAACAGCCAGTTGGTCCAGTCGCAGAAGCTGGAGGCGAAGTTGGATAATAATTTGCCAGACCCTTCGGTCTCTTATTCGCATTTCTGGGGGAATAAAGAAGGGATGGGATTCACGGGCGAGTTCGTGGCTTCCCAAAGCTTTGATTTCCCGTCCGTATATGTCCGGAAGCATAAGCTGACGAAGGCGAAATCCGCGGGTTTGGATCGTCAAGGGATGGCTTTTCGTCAGCAAATCTTGTTGCAGGTGAAAGAGGTTTGCCTAGATTTGGTGCTGTTGAACCAGCAGAAGAACCTATTGGATACCCGTCTTAGGAACTCCGAGCAACTTTCCGCTTTTTATGCGACTCGTTTGGAGAAAGGAAATGCGAATATCCTTGAGACAAACAAGATCGATCTGGAATTATTGAACGCTCGGACAGAGGCCCGGATGAACGAGACTTCCCGTATTGCCAAGCTGCAGGAGCTAGCTACCCTGAACGGCGGTATCGCTATCGAGTTTACGGATACGGTTTACGCCTTGCCGGATAGGGAGGTGCTTTCCTTTGATGAGCTGCGGACGGAGGCGATGCAATCCGATCCGCAATTACAGACCTTGCGTAGCGACCAGACGACAGCCCTTCGGCAGGTGAGCGTGAATAAGGCGAAAGGTCTGCCCGGCTTTGAGTTAGGGTATCGTATGAATCCCGCCTCGGGTGGAGAGCGTTTCAATGGTTTCTTGGTAGGAATCACCATCCCGTTGTTCTCGAACCGTAATAACGTGAAACAGGCGAAGGCTCAGGCCCGCTATACGGAGATGCAGTTGGAGAGCGCTTCTTTCACGGTAGAGAATGGGTTGAGGCAGCTATATGACCAGTCTGTCTCCTTAAAGAAATCTATCGATGAATATAAGGATGTGCTGAAAAGGCAGAATAGCTTGGTCTTGTTGAACAAGGCTATACAGGCCGGGCAAATCTCTATGATCGAGTATTTCGTGGATGTGACGACCTATTACCAAAGCGTGCAAAACTACCTGCAATTGCAAAACCAATACCAAAAGGTCATGGCGCAATTGTATAAGTATCGATTATGATAAGGAACACAACTGTGTTTTCTCTTGAACACAGTTGTGTTTATCCACAGATACAGTTGTGTTTTCTCACGAACACAACTGTGTTTTTACGTTCTCTAAGGATAGCTTAAAGTCCCGGATCAATTCTTTCATCACCTCTTCCACGGATAATTCCTCCCAGAATAAAGACGCTACCTGTCCGATCTCTAACTCGCCTTCCTTTAGGTCGCCCTCAAAGATTCCTTTCTTGGCACGTCCTTTGCCCAATAACTCACGTAATTCTTCCACGGACGCTCCCCGGGCTTCCGCTTCTTCCACTGCCGTAGCGAAATCTCCTTTTACCAGACGGGTAGGAGACAGTTTCTTTAATAATAACTTCGTATCGCCTTCCTTAAGATTCAAGCATAGTTTCTTGAAATTCTCGTGTGCCGAGCTTTCTTTGGTCAAGGCGAAACGAGTGCCTATCTGTACGCCGTCGGCCCCTAGTGCGAGTGCCGCTAGCATCGCTTGACCGTTTCCTATACCTCCTGCCGCCAAAAGGGGGAGAGAGGTCGCTTTCCGGACAGCGGGGATCAGGCACATCGTAGTTGTTTCCTCCCGTCCGTTGTGCCCGCCGGCCTCGAAGCCTTCGGCAACGATGGCATCCACTCCGGCCTCCTCGCATTTCGTGGCGAATTTAGAGCTGCTTACCACGTGAACGACCGTCATGCCATGATCCTTCAAATGCTTTGTCCATGTTTTCGGGTTGCCGGCGGAGGTAAATACGATCTTCACTTTTTCCTCCACCAATATCCGCATCAAGGTATCGATTTCCGGGTACATCAGCGGGACATTCACGCCAAAAGGCTTGTCGGTCGCCGCCTCGCATTTACGGATATGTTCCCGGAGCGCTTCCGGATGCATGGAGCCTGCCCCGATCAATCCTAATCCACCGGCGTTACTAACCGCTGAAGCTAGCCGCCAACCACTACACCAAACCATTCCCGCCTGTATGATGGGGTACTGAATACCAAAAAGACTACAAATTCGATTCATATTATTTCTTGCGTTAATCTCGCTAAAATTAGTGAACTATTTTTATTGGAACAACAATTTCTTTGTCGAGGTTGTTGAATAGGCATATAACTTTAAAATATAAGAGATATGCCAGAGAATATAATGAAAACGTTATGGGATGAGAGCGATGATCTTCACGATGAGACCCAGTCTACCAATTCGGTATTGTCGGATGATTACACGTCTAATGACATTCAAGATTTACAAGAAACGATCGAGAATGAGAATATTGAAGATGGCATAGAGGGCGATTCGATTAAGGATTGAAACCTGTCGCCGTTTTTATCATCCGGATAGGGCTGAAATAATCATAGTTATGAATTACTTGACTCATAACTATGATTTGTGAATTTCATAACTATGAAATAATCGAGAGATTGTTGCGTTTGTAATGGATTGTTTAGTAGCTATTTACTATTCATGGCGGTTTGGTTCCGCGCTTGAGGGCTTTTAGGAATGTGAATTTCTTTTTTCAAGTTTTAAATAATAACAATCTGAAACAAGAATCTGACGCAAAACTTCGTTATCTTTGTCCATTGTAATTCTAATATAA
>UMGC01004924.1_pt1 | contig 11319 bp, 8 predicted proteins | sample 1965151 | NCBI WGS metagenome assembly UMGC01 (sample SAMEA4836061, study PRJEB28245) | human gut metagenome | biome: gut microbiome; material: fecal sample | place: Denmark | collected 2008 | reverse complement strand
GCGCCGATGCAGTGCAGTTCACCGCGCGCGAGCATCGGCTTTAACAGATTGCCTGCGTCCATCGAGCCTTCGGTCTTGCCCGCGCCGACAATGGTGTGCAGCTCGTCGATAAACAGGATGATGCGGCCCTCGGACTTCTTGACCTCGGCCAGCACGGCCTTCAGACGCTCTTCAAATTCACCGCGGTACTTTGCGCCTGCAATCAATGCGCCCATATCGAGCGAGAAGATCGTTTTGTCCTGCAAAGACTTGGGCACCTCGTTCGCGACGATCCGCTGCGCAAGGCCCTCGACGATGGCCGTCTTGCCGACGCCCGGTTCGCCGATGAGAACCGGGTTGTTCTTCGTCTTGCGGGACAGGATGCGGATGACATTCCGGATCTCGTCGTCGCGGCCAATGACCGGGTCCATCTTCTGCTCCCGTGCACGCTTGACCAGATCCGTGCCGTATTTGGCAAGCGCCTCATACGTATCCTCCGGCGTGTCGGACGTCACGCGCTGGCTGCCGCGCACCGACTGCAGCGCCTGCAGGCAGGCCTCCTTCGTGATCTGGTACGGACGGAACAGGCTTTTCAGCACCGCGTCCGCGTTTTCGATCAGGGACAAAAACAGATGCTCGACGGAGACATATTCGTCTTTCATCTGCTTTGCAATGTCCTCCGCGCTGTTCAGCGCCGTGTCGACGGCGCGCGCAACATAATATTTATCCGCCTCGCGGCCCGAGCCGGTCACGCGCGGCAGCTTCGCCAGCTCCGCGTCCACCGCAGCCTCAAAGCTTTCAAGCGTCACGCCCATCTTTTTCAGCAGCTGCGGCACAAGGCCGTTTTCCTGCTTCAAAAGCGCGGCCAGCAGATGGATCTGCTCGATCTGCTGGTTCTGGTTTTCAATGGTCAGCTTCTGGGCGGCCTGAATGGCCTCCAGAGATTTCTGCGTATAGTTCTGTGCGTTCATAGTTCACACCTCTTCTTCCAGCGTTAGCACTCTATATTCATGAGTGCTAATTCATTTTGGCTTCATCATAGTCCTGTACCCGGAATTTGTCAAGGGGGAGCAGGGCCGAAAATTGTGATATTTTTGTAAACATTTGATCGAAAAAAGAAGTTTCGAATTTAATAGTTATTTAAAAACTTGCCTCTAAGTTTTTTAATAAACCCTTGCTATGATAATCCTGCAAGAAGCGATAAACACTTTTTCATTTTCCCCTCATATTGATAAAGAATCCCCCGCAGACAAGCCGGTCACTTGTTTGCGGGATTTCTTTCGCCAAAACAGGACCCGCGCAGCCTCAAGGTTGAAGCCGCGCGGGTTCGTACTATTTTATCAGAGAAGCGTATTGCTGAGATTCTGTATGAAGCTTTTGATGAAATTCTGCTTGATGGAATAGCTGACGCGCGGGTTCTGCTTGTCCACGTGGATGAACCCGGCGGACACGAGCGAGCTCATGTGGTGGGAGATCGTGGCGGGAGACAGGCCGATGCGCTCGGCCAGATCCTGCCCGCAGAGAGACTCGTTTTTGATGAGCTTGATGATATCAAGCCTCCGCTTGTCGGAGATCGCCTTCAGCCTGTCGCAGAGGTATTATGAAACGTTCTGAGATCGACAAAGCGCTCAGGGAGCTGGAGGCCATGTGCGAAAAAAACAAGTGCTATCTGCCGCCATTCTGTCACTTCACGCCCGGGGAGTGGAAGACGAAGGGCCATGAATACGATGAAGTGCGCGACTGTATGCTCGGCTGGGATATCACGGATTTCGGCCTCGGCGATTTTGACAAATTCGGCTTCTCCCTCATCACCATCCGCAACGGCTGCCGCACGCAGCCGGAAAAATATCCGAAGGTCTACGCAGAGAAGCTGCTGTATCTGAAGGAGGGCCAGATGGCCGTGAACCATTTCCACTGGTACAAGACCGAGGACATTATCAACCGCGGCGGCGGTAACTGCCTCATCCGCGTGTACAACAGCCTGCCGAATGAAGAAATTGATTATGAGTCCGATGTGACCGTCCACTGCGACGGCCTGAAGCGCACGGTTCCCGCGGGCACGCAGATCCGTCTGCGTCCGGGCGAAAGCCTCTGGGTCACGCAAGGAATGTACCACGACTTCGCGGTCGAGGCGGGCACCGGCCCCGTTCTGCTCGGCGAGGTCAGCCAGTGCAACGACGACAACACCGACAACCGCTTCAACCCGCCTGTCGGCCGCTTCCCGAAGATCGAAGAAGACGAACCGCCGTACCGTCTGCTGTGCAATGAGTATTTCTGACTGACAACCGAATAAAAGCAGGAGGTAGCCCAAAGTTATGGGCCGCCTCCTGCTTTTATTCGGCTGGTTGGTATTAAGGCTGGCAAGAAACGTCACTTGTTCAGCTTGCACAGGCGATTCCGCTCTGCCAGCTGCGCTGCTGCGCGTTTGATCAGCACCTTCGCACTTTCGGTGTCATTGTCGAGAACAGCCCGCTCCAGCTCGTCCATGCAGGCGGACAGCTCGTGCTCGATGTCCTTCGTCGCGGCATTTGTCACGGGGTCGCTGTAGCGGAACGCATCGGAAAGCTTCTGCGCGTCTGCCTTCAGCGCTGCATCCTCACAGCGAGAAACCAGCGCGGTCGAACGGGATTGCAGCGCACGCATGGCAGCCACATCGGCCTTGAGTTGCGCGTCCTGCCGCTCGACCTCGTCGCGCATTGCATCCGCGGCAATGACGCCAACGGCCGCAGCAGCCAGCAGAAGCACGAAAACGACCGCGGCGATCCAAGCCGGGCAGAATGCGGCGAGCGCCATGAACAGAAAGCTCAGCACGATCTGTATGATCAAGTACACAGAGGCGACGCGCGCAATCGGGAAGCCATAGAACTTGCTGCGCGCATCCAGCCCTTTTTCAAACGACAGCTTCAGCACATAAAGCTGCAAACCAAACGCTGCCAGCGTGAACACCAGCGCCAGCCAGAACAAAGCGGTCTTTGCAAACGGGATCACGAATGCCAGCAACAGATATGCGACCAGCACAATGGCAAGAATCAGAATCGTCTGAAATTTCCCTTTGCTTAGTTTCATCGTCTATCCCTCCAATCAGCAGGACTCATCCTTCTTCCGCCCGCAGTTCGGGCAGAAGTTTGTCATAATATCCTTTGTACCGCACTCCGGGCAGATCCACCCGTGTTTTTCTTCCGGTTTCCGTGCACCGCAGTTGGGGCAGAACTTGCTCAGAATATCTTTTGTGCCGCAGTCCGGACAAGTCCAACCACTTGATTCTTCCGGCTTCTTTGCGCCGCAATTCGGGCAGAATCTGCTCCGGATGTTCTTCGTGCCGCACTGTGCGCAGTCCCAGCCGGTTTTCGACTCCGGCTTTTTGCCGCCGCAGTCAGGGCAGAAGTTTGTCGTGATATTCTTGTGACCGCACACCGGGCAATCCCAACCGCCCGCGACAGCTGCGCCGACTGCCGCGCCCATCTGCGCAGCGTCCTGCGTCATGGGATTCAGCGCGTCCTTCGTCATGCCGATGACGCTGCCCATTGCGCCGAGGCTCACACCAAGCCCGGCGAGATCGCCCAGCACGCCCGCAGCGTTCGCACCGCCGCCAAGTCCGTTTTTCATTGCTTCCAGCCCGACTTGCCGCGCCGTTTCCTGCTGGTAGGTGTAACCCTTCATACGCATTTCGGCGGCTTCCGCCTCGGCCTGCATCCGATAAGCCTCTGCTTCTGCCTGCTTCTGAATTTTGAGCGCTTCCGCCTCGCCCTGTGCGCCGATGATCTTCATCCGCGCCGCCGTCTGTGCCTCGACCGCCTTGCGGTCTGCGGCAGCTTCCGCCTCGGCTTTGCGGATCCCCTCCTGCCGGACGAGCAGATACTGTTCGGCGTACTGCTCCTTCATGCGGCGGAAATTCGGGTCGTCGTCCGGCGTTACAATGCGGCTGACGTAGAACTCCGGCATGGTCAGGCCGTACTCATCCAGCGCGGCATTGATCCGCTCGCGCAGCGCGCCGGAGAGTGACATCAGGTGCTCGTCGATCTCCAGAATGTCGATGGAATTTTCTTTGATCGTCTGCGCAAGGAAGCTCTTGACCTGCGCCATAATCATTGAGCGGAACAATCCCCTGTTCGCTTTCACCGACGTGGTTTCCTTTTGGCTGACGCTCTCGCCATTCTGGCCGCTGTATTCCGTCCGCTCGCTGGTATGCGTGTAGGAAACCGTCTGTCCGCCGAGCAGATCCGACTGCCCAAGGCCGCCCGTTGTGCCGACGATTTTGAGCAGCAGCTTGCGCGAGTCAGTTACGCGAATGCTGAACTCGCCCGATGCACCGATCTCAATATGTATGCGGGATTTGGGATCAAACAGCCGGACTTTGCTGTCCGTGCCCCACTTGACGCCCATCTGGGTGGCAAGATTGACAAAGTAGACCTCGGAATGGAACGTGCCCTCGGTGTCGGTCGGGAGCTTGTAGATCTTCTCCAGCAGCGGCAGCTGCTGCGTTTGCAGCGTGTAGCGCCCCGCACCAAACAGGTCGAGCGCCTGTCCGTCGCGGAAGAAGATGGCCTCCTGACTTTCGTGGACGATCAGCTGCGAACCGAAGTTGAAGTCCTCGATCGGGTGCTTCCAGACGAGCGTTTCGTTGTCGCCCTCATATTTGATGATGCTGGCAAGGCCGTCCTTTTTGATCTTCTCGGTCACGGCCCGCTGCTCAACGTTGTTTTCGCAGCCGCAGACCGGGCAGACGCAGACGGGGTCCGCCTTGCTCGCGTGCAGCTGGATGCCGCACTGCGCGCAGGAGAACTCCACGGTCTTGAGCTGCAGCGCTGTCGTGTTGATCGGCTCGTGGCAAACCGGGCAGAGCGCCTTTTCGCCCTTGGACTGGTCATAGATGACCGTGTTGCCGCATTTCGGGCATTTGCGGGTCGCCAGTTTTTCTGTGCGCACGTCGATCGTGTTGCCGCATGCGCATTGGATCTTCCTTTTTGCAAACAGGCCGGTGCTGGCCTCAACGTAATTCCTACATTTTGGGCATTCAATGACAAATTTGCTCATTTTCCGTTCTCCTTATTGGCCTGCCGTTCCAGCGCACGGTTGTAAAGCGAGGTTTTGCTGCAAAGTGTCTTGACAAGTGCCTGTCCATCCAGCGCAACGGCAGACAGGTCTTCGGTGTGCAGATCCTGCTTCATCAGCGCATGGATGATTTTATTTCGAGCACCTTTCCAAACGTCAATGCGGTCCGTCAGCTCCGGCGGAAAATATTTATGTGCAAGACTTTTCTTTTCTTCGGCCAGTTTTGCGACGTTTTTCCGCTTTTTATCCAATGACACAAAGTTCTTTGCATCCGGATTCCATTTTCCGCTGTGGCGCAGGATGGATTCCAGCCGGTCTTCCAGAATCGCATACTCGATAAAGATCGCTTCCAGAAAAAAGCCCTGTGTGAGCGCCTTGCTCAGCCGCCCCATCTGCTCCTTGTAGTTGGCATATTTCTGCATATTATCGGTGATCTGTTCCATATGCTTGCATCTCCTGTCTTTCCTTTATCTGTCCGACGGCAGCTTGATGCCTGTCCAATCGCCGACATCACATTGGCCATACTCGTTATTCCCCACAGCGACCACAGTGCCGTCGCGCTTCAGCCCAACAGTGTGCCAGAATCCTGTGCTGACCGCTACGATGTCCGTCCAGCCACTGACATTGCAGTCTCCATCCCTATTATCTCCCACGGCAACCACCGTGCCATCGCGTTTTAGTCCCACAGTGTATCCGACTCCTGCGCTGGCCGCCACGATGTCCGTCCAGCCGCCGACATCACATTCGCCATCAATATCCGATCCTTTGGCGACCACAGTACCGTCACTTTTCAATCTTACGGTGTGAAAGTTTCCTGCGCTGACGGACACGATGTCTGTCCAGCGGTCGAGGCCTTGTATCTTATTTCCAGCTCCCACGGCGACCACTGTGCCGTCGGTTTTCACTCCAACGGTGCAGTCGTCTCCTGCACTGATTGCCACAATGTCCGTCCATCTGCTGACATTGCATTCGCCATATTTGTTTCTCCCCACAGAGACCACCGTGCCGTCTACTTTCAGTCCTACGGTGTGATAGTCTCCTGCGCTGACCGCTACAATGTCCGTCCAGCTGCTGACATCACATTCACCATCCTCATTATCTCCCACAGCGACCACAGTACCGTCACTTTTCAGTCCAACAGTGAAATTGTCTCCTGCGCTGACGGCAACGATGTCCGTCCAGCCACTTACATTGCATTCTCCAGCCCTATTATCTCCCACGGCAACCACCGTGCCATCGCGTTTTAGCCCCACAGTGTATCCGGTTCCTGCGCTGATCGTGTCCCGAACCGCAAGGGTGTCCCATAGCGCCAGGCTGCGGGACCGTGCATCCCGATAGTCTCCAAGCTTTCCAAAAGCCATGGCAGCCTCTACGGCTTTATCCGCAGCTTCCAACGCCTCAGCATCTGCATACGCCTGCGCGTTTCGAGCTTCTTCCTCGGCAGCTTCTGCGGCAAGGCGCGCATTTTCAATTTCCTGCTTTTTTGCCTTGGCATCTTTCAAACGGTCTGCTGCGTCTGAGTACGTCCCCAGCGCACTGAAAGCTGTGATTGCAGCATCATACTCTCCGTTTTCCAGCATCGTCTCGGCATCTGCATACGCCTGCGCGTTTCGAGCTTCTTCCTCGGCAGCTTCTGCGGCAAGACGCGCTTCTTCTTTTTCCGTTTCCGCCTGCTCTAATTTTTCAGCGCTGTCCTTGTAACCGCCCAACGCCGCAAATGCCGCAATCGCACCGTCATAATCCCCGGCCGCAAGCAGCTTTTCAGCCTTGGAATAGTTTGCAGCTGGCATAATAACCTTCGTGACAAGCAGAATCGCCGCGACCACTGCGACAAACGCGCCAGAAAAGATTATAATTTTCTTTTTCTGCGCAGCCGCCTCGCGCTGCGCCCGGATGCGCCGCCGCTCTTCTTCCGCCCGCTGGCGTTCTTCCTCCATACGCTGCTGCGCAGCCGCCTGCTCGTCTGCTTTCTTTTTTGCAAGCGCGGCTTTCTGCCGTTCGGCCAGTCTGGGCTCTGTTTTCTGCAAAAATGCATGATAAGCGTCGATCACACGCTGCTTTTCGGCCTGCGCCTCCTGCGCTGCCGTCTGCTCCTGCTGGCGCAGTGCATCCGCAAGCGCGCTGCGCAGCGCGCCGCATTGCACCTTTGTCTCGCCGGAAGCGTATTTTTCTGCACGCGCAAAATTCCGGTCGGTATCGAGCATCTGCGCCGCACGCTTCTGGGAATTACGGAAATATTCGGCGCGGTCGGCGCAATACCGCCGGTCAAATTGCAGCGCCTTACGGATTTCTTCCGTAGGGTAATAATCCGCGACCTGATATTTTTGAATGCACGCCTCAATAAACGATTTGTCCTCTGCGCAGGCTTCCGCGTTTTTCCTTGTCGGTGCAGCGCTTTTCACCTGTTCAATGTAGGAAGCTGCATATTTTTGCGCGGACGGTGACTTCACTTTCGCCAGGAACTTTCCCAGATACGCCGCGCCGCATTCGGCGTCCTGATTGAGTACCTGCTCGAAGAACTCGTCAGCCTTTCCCCAATCGCCGTCCTCCAGCGCCATGCTGCCGCGCTTCAAAAGCGCCTGCACGTTGCTGCCGCCCTCATTATGTACCACGACGGTTTCTTTGACCGTCTCCGCCGCAGTTTTCTGCGGCTTTGCCGCGTCCACGACCTTCTTGACGCCCCGGATGAGATCCTGAATAAAACCGATCTTGCCCATATCCTGACTTTGCAGCATGCTGAGTTCTTCGGGCATGTCATACGGATCCATATCGCGGTAGCAGGGGATGAGCAGACGGCTGCGGTCGGTGCGCATGAGCGCCAGATACCGGCTCCACTCGTTTTTGACCCAGACGGCATTAAAATGCTCCGGCTTCGTGCCGATCACGACCATGACTTTCGCGGAGTTCAGCGCCGCAAAGATATACGGCTCATATTCCGCGCCCGCCTTATCTTCCAATGTGATGCGCGCGAAGAATACGCGGTAGCCCTGCTCTGTCAGCTCGTAGTAGACCTCCTGCGCCATCAGGCTGTCGCGCGTGCGCTGACCGTCCTCACCGGTTTCCTTGTAGCAGAGGAAGACGTCAAACGGCTGCTCATTCTGCGAGGTGGCGAGAATGCCGCGCTGCACCTCGGCGATTTTGGCTGCGTCCTTCTGATACTGGCGGCGGGTGATGCCGTCGGAATGCTCGACTGCGGCCAGATAGTCCACATCCTCCAGAAAGCTGTCGAAGCTCGCACGGTGGCACGTCGGCAGCCATTCATACGTTGCCGGGTCCTCCACATATTCAATACCGAACCGGCACAGCGCACAGCACCAGTGCGCCTCAGCGTCGTTGTCGTCCTCGGCCACGATGCGCTCATACACGGCCAGCGCCTTGTCAAACTCGCCGCTGCGCCTGAAGTGATTGCCGCGGTTGAACGCCGCTGCCCGCTGCTCGTCGTCCACTTTGGGCAGCGTCATCGTGCTGCCGCAGTATTCGCACGTTCCAAAGGTCTTATCCGCAGAGATCTCGATATCCCCGCCGCACATCTTACATTTGATGATCGCCATGGCTTTTCCCCTCTCTTTCTATCCGCTTCAATCGCCCATACCTTTTCGGAAAAGCTTGCAGAGGCAGCCGATGCCGCTGCAGATCGCGCCCAGCAGCGCTGTCCCAAAGATCATGCCGATGACCTCCCCGAAACTGGGCGACTCACCCGGCATCAGCAGATTGACGATGATCACAAGAATGGCGTATATTACGCCGCCGGCCGCCGGAAGATTCGCGAACGCCTCGGGTGTTTTGTGGCTGCGCATGATGATGCCCTGCAGGATCGTGAAAATAAGATAGATACCCAGCACACACAGATACGTTCCGCCGCTGTCCGCGGCGAGGATCGCGCGGAATACAGAGCTGAACGCCACAAACGCGGCCAGCGCGGCGCACAGCCCGATATGCAGTGCCACGCCGCGGCTCCTGCGCCGCTGTTTTTCCTCTTCGCGGCTGCGCCGTTCCGCTTCGTCACGCTCGGCGCGCTGGCGTGCCTGCTCCTCACGATCTGCCTGCTCCTGCTGCTTGCGCGCGGCGGCCTCTTCCTGCCGCCGCTGTTCTTCCTGCTGCTTCTTCTTACGTTCCTCCCGCAGCGAGCTTACCTTCAGCATCAATGCGCTGCTGCGGGACTTGGAATCGACATAGTCACCCAGCGCGTCGAACCGCGCCGCGAGTGCGATCATATCGTTCTCCGACTCGGCCATCGGCTGATCGGAGACTGCGCGTGTGTACAGCAGCTTTTTCTGCTTCATCCGCAGCTCGTCGAGCGTCTGTTTGTAGCTGCCTGCCGCAAAGCGGCATGCCTTGCAGTAATCGGGATATGTTTCGAGTGGCCTTGGTGCGCTGACCAGCGCCTCTTCGTTGACCGTTCTGATCTTCAGCTCTGCCAGCAGCAGATACATATACGCGTGCGGCTCTTCCGGGTCGAGATCGAGCACACGGTTGGCATACTGCCTTGCGCTGGCAAAATCGCCGTCCGCCAGATACATACCCGCGCGCTTTAAAAGCGGCGCCTTCGGGTCGGCTGTCTGCGGCTGCGGCGCGGGTGCGGGCGCAGCGGTTCTGCCCAGCAGTTTGTCGATCCCGCGCAGCAGATCCTGCGTTGCACCGACCTTGCCGAGATCCTGCGCCTGTAATTTTGCAAATTCCTTCGGCATGTCATGGGCGTCGATGTTCTTATAGCACGGAATGAGCGACTTCTTCTGTCCGGCAGCAATCAGCTGTAAATACCGGCTCCACTCGTTCTTGACCCACGGGGCGTTATAATACTCGTAGTCCGTGCCGACAGCCAGCATGACGCGTGCGGAGTTGAGGGCTGCAAAGATATACGGCTCGTATTCCTGCCCGAGCTTATCCTCCAATGTAATGCGAGAGAAGAATACCCGGTATCCTTTTTCTGTCAATGCGTCATATAAGTCCTGCGCCAGAACGGAATCGAGTGTCCTCTGGCCATTCTCGTCTGTCTCTTTGTAGCAGATAAAAATATCATATGGTTCTTCACGACTGGAAACTTCGATAATGCCGCGACGCAGTTCCTCAATGGCCTTGGCTTCCTCGCGGTAAATCTTCCGCGTGACTACGTCGGAATATTCCATGACCAGCTCAAAGTTTGCATCTTCGAGCACGCTGTCAAAGCTCGACCGATGGCAGGTCGGAACCTTTTTACCCGTAGCCGGATCGTCAACGTATTCAATGCCGTATTTGCAGAGCACCAGTCCCCAATAGGCCTCTGGTTCCTCCGGAAATTCCGCGACGATCGATTCATAAACGCCCGCCGCTTTGTCAAATTCGCAGGAAAAGCGCAGCCGGTTCGCCCGCGCGAACAGCGTCAGTTTTTTTTCATTATCCTGCTTTGGAACCGTCTGCTGCGTTCCGCAGTATTCGCAGACTGCGATTTGGCTGTCTCCCGCAACGTTTAAATCCCCGCCGCACATTTTGCACTTGATAATTGCCATTCTTTTCTCCCTCTTTCGGTTTTATTTGGAACCCCTATCAAGATGATTTAACGCAAACTCCATGCAGAGTGTTAAGACTTCATTTCTTGTCCGCCCCGTATCGGCTGCAATCGCATCAATTTCCTGCAGCATATCGCGAGGTAATCGCATGGAAATAACAGCAGATTCACCGGTGTACTTTTTTACTGGAATCTCCAAACGCAGCTCATTCAAACAATACCACCCCTTTATTTACCATCGTACTACAAATGTATTCTTCGTGCAAGCCTTTTCATAAAATAAATGCGATCGCAGACAAGCGTTCGCCGGGAAGCTCCTGCGTGACGATAAACGGCGTCCCATCAAGGCAGTAATCTACAACAGGAGGCGTCAGCTGCGAACGAAGCTGTGACAGGATCGAAATTTCATTGCCTCCTCAAAAATTCGATTTTCCAGTTTTCTTCCTGTCAAGTATACCATACGGAATGAAATCCTGTAAAGAAATCTGGTAGAAAGTCCAGACGCGGCTGCTATCGGAACGGGAAAGACTATTGCAGCTCTCACCGCAGCCACGAGGAAGTTCTGAATAAAGCCGTCTGGGAACATACAGAAAAGCTGCGAGCGCAATATGCAGCCGAGCTGAAAAAGGTCACGCAGCTGCAAAAACAGTGGGCATTGAGGAAACCGGTCCTCGACGCCCACTGTTTTTGCAGAAAGAAATCCTGCGACTGGAGCAGGAGATTGACGAACTGGTGATGGAAAAACTAGGGTGTATCTGAGAACTCATGATGTGACCGGCAGCGAGGGATTTTTGCGTTGCGCA
>UMGC01033211.1_pt1 | contig 11372 bp, 10 predicted proteins | sample 1965151 | NCBI WGS metagenome assembly UMGC01 (sample SAMEA4836061, study PRJEB28245) | human gut metagenome | biome: gut microbiome; material: fecal sample | place: Denmark | collected 2008 | reverse complement strand
TATGGCTTCGGGACCTTCTTTGGCAGCGGGAGAAGGATTCGAATTGCGGCGTGAGTGTTTTTAGTTACTTTTTTCGTGCAATTTTGTGTTAAACAGTCTGAAACATAGAGCAATCTGTACCAGTCAGTCCGATTGTTTTATAAAGTCCAAACCTATAAAGGGTAATAATAAGGGTAGATTTTGAAGCAGAAAGGAATATAAAAATGGAAATCACATATAGCAAATACGGAAACTACTATCTGCCGGATCTGGTGGTATCCGATGAAGAACCGACGACTTATGGACGCTTTGGGCGTATGCGGCTCAGGTATCTGAAGGAGCGCCGCAGAGTGCCCTATATCAATCTGAAAACCTCCGGCCAACTGACGCAGCATCTCAATGAGATTGATCGTGAAGCAAACAAGATGCTGCGGCTGCTGATTGAGCAGATGGCGCAGGCACAATGTATCACAGAGCAGTTAAAGGCTGAAGATCAAATGGCATGGGTAGGAGCGATGAACAACATCCGCAGCGCAGCGGAGGAAATTGTGTTGCGCGACATGATAAACCGCTAAAATACAATACGCCGGAGGAAGGGTGTTTACCACCCTTCCTCCCATTCATCCCACGCCTCGTCGAGATCCTCATAATCTCCGTCTTCATACAGGTCTTCCGGATCATCGTAGTCCTCTCGCAGGCTGGAGCCGCTGCCGGGTCCGGTATCGGCGAAACTTCCCGAATCAGCGGTCTGCATCTCACCTTTCTGTCCGGGGTAATACTGTGAGAAGGACTTCAGCATAAATTCGCTGTCGTTTTTCCACTGAGCACACATACCGGCGTCGATGATCTCGCCGTTTTCATCGTACCAGTAGACATTAAAATATTTTTGTCCCAGCTCCAGCCTGTCAAAATTCTTGCAGTCAAGCCTTTTGTCCGGCGCGCCCAGTGTGGTGTATTGCAGGCAGCGCACGGGCATTCCCTCTGCCGGCAACTTATCGGAATACCGCTCTTTCTCCGCCTGTCGCGTCTCCGCTTTTGAGGTGCTTCCACGATCTTTGGTTTTTACGGCCGCGCGCTGCGTTGTTGGCGGCGGAGGGTCATTGCTTTGAGAGCCATTGTTCCAGCGGATGCCGGCGAATATCCCAACGCAAAGCATTGCAAAGATAAGGAAAGCGGCCATGTGCCCGCCGCCGAACTTCTTTTGCTCGGCAGAGGACGGCGTGCCTGTTTCTTTAACATCAGCTTGTTGCACCGCTGTGAATGGTTCCGATGCCGCCTCACGGCTGCACGCGGCGCACAGCGCTTCAAAATCCTGATAGGGAATTTCCCACTTTTTCCGCGGGAGGGGATTCCCGCCCAGCAGCGCCATGAACTGCGCCATGAGCTCCGGTCTTCCAAGCTCCGCTGCGGCATCGATCAAATGGTACTGCTCCTCGCCCACATAGGCGCTCTGAAAGACAAGGCGCGACAGCTTTTCGTCCCGCTGCAATTCGTCCAAGAGATCTGAGGAAAGGCCGTCCGTTCCGTAGGGACAGCAGCTGTGCAGCAGCCATCTTGCCTCCCGCGGCGCTTTCAACCGGCTCCCCGCCGCGTACAGCAGTGCGCTCCACATGGCGATGCCCTCGCTTTTGTCTTCACCGTAAGCCTGCGCGAGGATCTCCGCCGTGCCCATGGCGGAAAGCTCCTCAATGTCCCACGCGCCGAGGGGTTCAGAGAATTTGCGCAGCAGCAGCGCCGTGTCGGGATCGGCGTTCTCCGCAAGGCCCTCTACCGTCAGCTGCGGCTCTTCCTCCACGTCCACCGTCAATACGATCCTGGGTCTTGGCAGGTTGCCGCAGTCGCAGCAGTAACCGCACTCCCACGAGTTCTTTCTGACCATCACGGGCGAGCCGCAGGTCGGACAGCGCATACCTCTCACCAGCCTTTCTTTTTATGCCGCGCCAAAATACTTTTCGAAAAATCTTGACAGCCGGTCTATAACACTTGCCTTTTCCTTTGCTCGACCACCGCCACCGAAACGGGAAACCGGCGGCATAATCCTGTCAAAGTCTGTCCCTGTTGTTTTCAGCATACCATCCCAAAACGAATTGTCAATAAAGTGTTTTGCTTCCTCCGGTTTCAGTTTTTCCTCTGTGATGATCTGAGCGAGATCCTTCTCCCTTTGACGTTCAACATAAACACGCCAATCTCGATCTACCACAGTTGATGCATTTACCGTTTCAATGAATCCCTGTATCAGGTTTTTTTGCTGCGAAGTTGGATACTGGAGTCGATTGCTCTATTCGCAGCAACCCTTGCCGAGCAACACAGTTCCTGAAGCACGATAAAGGCTAAAGAGCACTGCGAAACCAAGTTCCGCAGTGCTCTTTAGCCTTTAGAGAGGTATCTTACTTACAGTGCAAACCCGAATACGATGTAGAGGACCGTCGCGCAGGCCGCAGTCAGGATCGCATAAGGAAGCTGCGTCTTGACATGCGAGAACAGGTCGGTGCCCACAGACATCGAGGAGAGAATCGTGGTATCGGAGAGCGGGGAGCAGTGGTCGCCGAAGATGCCGCTGGAAACGACCGCGCCAATGGTGAGAAGAATGTTGGCGTTCATGGCGACCGCCATGGGGATGGCAATGGGCATCATGATGGAGAAGGTACCCCAGCTGGTACCGGTGCAGAACGCCATGACCGCGCCCATGATGAAGACCATCGCCGGGCAGAACGCGCCGCTGATGCTGTCGCCAAGAAGGCTCGCAAGGAACTGGCCCGTGCCCATGCCCTTGATGACCTGACCGATGGCGAAGGAGAGGACGAGCAGGATAACGAGACCCATCATGCTGCTCACGCCCTTCATCACGCTGTCGCCGAATTCCTTGGCGGACATGATGCCCTGCTTGGTGTACATGATGCACATAACGATCAGGGTGATGGTAACGGCGTAGAGAATGGAGGTCGCACCGTCGCCCTCAGCCAGCTTGCCGTGACCGGTGACGAACAGGCCCGCGAAGGTGCCGCCGATGAGAACGATAAGGGGAAGGATCATGTTCCACTTGTTTTCCTTGCCCTCGGGAACAAGCTCGTCAAAGCCCTCGGTATCGTTCAGCAGCGGGGTCACGCCATCGTCATACAGCTTGCCGGTCGTCTGCACGCGCAGCTCAGCCTTCTTCATCGGGCCCCAGTCCTTGTCGCTCAGGATATAGAACAGGACGAACAGCAGGGAAAGAATGCTGTAGAACTGGAAGGGCAGGCTGTTGAACAGCAGCGTCATGGGATTGCCCTGGATGTAGCCGGAGGCGATCTCGGCGGAGATCAGGCCCATGAGCATGGCGCCCCAGGAGTTCAGGGGGATGATGGCGTTGACCGGCGCGGAGGTGGCATCGCAGATGTAGGCGAGCTTCTCGCGGGAGACCTTGAACTTATCGGTCAGAGGGCGCGTGACAACGCCGGTGAACATGATGCTCAGCAGACCGTCGATGAAGATGATGATGCCGATGACATAGGCGATCAGCATTGCAGCACGCTTGCTCTTGACCATCTTGCTCTGCTCGGTCAGATAGTTGACGAAGCCCTTAACGCCGCCGGAGACGCGAACCAGAATGACGAACGCGCCCATCAGTGCGGTGAACAGGAAGGTCTTCAGGTTGCCAGTGTCAGCGCAGACCTTGAGGATAACATTGAGCCCCTCGTTGATCGCGGTGAAGGGATTCCAGCCGTAGACGATCAGCTGGCCGATAAAAATACCGATCAGCATAGCCAAGGGTACCTTTCGGGTAGCGATCGCGACAGCAAGGGTCACGATAGGCGCCACCAAAGTCAGAAATCCGTACTCCATAAGTGTCACTTCCTTTTTTATTTTTGATTAATACTGGGCAAACAGCGAGCCCAGTCCACCCGTGTGCAGGTAACAGACAGGACCGGTCACTCTTCCGGAGGCGACCCAATCCTTCATGCCGACCAAAACCTTGCTGTTGTAGACGTTCTCGATAAAGATGCCTTCCCTTCTCGGGAAGTCCAAGACCTCTTGAACGCTCTCCCTTGTGTTTTGTCCCCATCCGTCGCCGCGGTAGGCGTCCGTAATCTCCCAGACTCCGCTCGCAGGCTCCTCCATGGGGATGCCGGTGATCTTCTCAGCCTCTTGGATCGTCTCGCGAATGTGGCGCTCCAATGTGCTTCTATCATCCTCAACGCTGACGATCACGAGCTGGAACGGGTTGCCCATGAGGGCGTTTCCGTAGACCAGTCCGGCGGCAACGCCGCCGTTTCCGCCGGGGGCAAAGAGCGTCATGCCCTGCAAGCCGAGCTCTTGGCACTGATGGTACAGCTCAACCACCGCCGAGGTGTAGCCCAGCGCGCCGCGGCCGGTCGCTGCGCCGTTGCGGACGGCAAAGGGACGCTCTCCCTCGCTTTGGTACTTGTTCAGCAGCTCCTCCATGTGGCGATTGCGGGTGTCCCCGTCGCAGGGACCGAGAAAATGGAGCTTTGTGCCGAGAAGCTGAGCCAGCAGGAGATTCCCCTCCTTGTGCGCCGGCTCATCGCCGTTGATGACCAGCTCACAGGGAAGATCGACTCTCGCGCAGGCCGCCGCAGTCAGTGCGCAAAGGTTGGATTGCACCGGACCGGAGGCCAGTATCTTCGTCGCTCCCGCCTCAAGAGCCTCGCCCAGTATGAATTCCAGACTGCGGATCTTGTTTCCGCCGGGGCCGATGCCCGTCATGTCGTCTCGCTTGATCCACAAGGACACATCCTCGCGCGGTGCGGGGGTGTGCAGTGGGTGGAGCGGAGTGGGCGCCGGCATCAGCTTGACGCGGGGCGTGTGCTGTAAAAAAGATTCTATCGGATACATCTCTTGTCCTCTCACAGCTCGGCGATCGCCTCGATCTCGCACAGAACGTTTTTGGGCAGTGTTTTCACTGCAACGCAGGAGCGAGCGGGCTTATTCAGAAAGTACTTAGCATAAACGGCGTTGAACTGGGCAAAGTCGTCCATGCTCGCAAGGAAGCACGTCGTCTTGATTGTGCGGTCCAAGCTGCTTCCGGCCGCCTCCAAAACCGCCTTGAGGTTATTCAGGACCTGCTCGCTCTGAAGCTCGATGCCCTCTCCGACAAGAGCGCCAGTTTCGGGGCAGAGCGGAATTTGTCCCGAGGTGAACACGAGATCGCCGTGCCGGATCGCCTGTGAATAGGGGCCGATCGCCGCCGGAGCCGCCTGCGTAGAAATCTCATCCATAATTTTCCCTCCACAATTCGTTTTTTAGGGTAAGCACATAACCTGCAGGACTATGTTACCTGTACACAGTATATGACTAAAAAAATATTTAGTCAATAGTTTCTTGTTTATTTTCAAAGAGAAACAATGAAAGAAATTTCAGCAAATCTTATTTTACAAATATAAAAGTGAAAATAGATAACAGAAATATATGTAATTAAGAAATAACCTATTTTTTTAATCCGCCGCAAGAACGAAAACAAAGCTCCTTCACTTCAATCAATTCTTGATTTTTCCTTTTTATACTGTATAATATAATTTATTATTGTCATGGTATAATTAAGAAAGGGAGTTGTGCTTTTGTCTGGCTACTTAGTTTTGTCTCCAACAGATAAGGTGATTTTGGAGTCCTACAAAATTTTGGTGGATGGCTTATCCGCCTATTTGGGCGAGGGTTACGAGATCATTTTGCACAGTCTGGAGGATCTGGACCAATCTGTTATCAAGATCATCAACGGTCACTACACCGAGCGGTGTGAAGGCGCTCCCATCACCGATTTGGCTCTGACTATGCTGGAGGATTTGAACCGCAGAAGCAGCTTGGAGGTAAAGGCCTATTTCAACCACAAAAGCGGAAAGACCTTGAAGTCTGTTACAATTCCAGTGGTCGGTGAGCAGCGACGGATTATCGGGCTACTGTGTATCAACTTCCATATGGAGATCTCTGTTTTCAATTTCCTTACGCAATTTCTCCCGAACGAGGCTTCCAACATCAGTTCCTCGGAAACTTTCAATAAAAATGCCGACGGATTATTGATTTCTGCCTTGGAGGATGCAAAGGCACAGATATACGGGGACAAGTCGGTGAACGCAAGCAACAAAAACAAGGAGATCATTCGTCTGCTCTACCAAAGAGGTATCTTTAACATAAAAGACGCCGTCGCCAGTGTGGCGGAGGACCTCGGCATATCCAAAAACACGGTCTATCTGCATTTGAGAAATATTCAGACAGTTTAAGCCTTTGAGGGTGGCACCGCAGAATTAACGTTGTGCCCTCTTGGAGGAAAGCAGGGGATCATTTGATCCCTCAAATACACAGCCTGCCCGCAAAAAAACAAAACCGTCGGTTCAAGAACATGACATAGAAAAACAAGAAAAATCCCAGTAGAAGCCCCCCTTAAGTACAGAAGGCAAAACAGGTTAGCACGGAAACCAAATAACCAAGCACCAAAAAGAGTGTTACTGCAAGGTAACATCCCTTTTCGCATACGCTCACGCCGTAGACTTTTCTCAAAGTCTACGGCGTTTTTTCTGCCCGAATCAAAAAGAGACGCAGCCACAATGCGCTTTACGGACAGCCTCTGTGCATTTGAAATGCCAGACTGAGGAAACTCCTTTTTGTTACTCCCTTTTAAGTTAATTGTTGCTACTGCTTGGGTAGCCAACCTTAATGTAGATTTATTCATCAGGGGACATAAAAAGAGGCTCCATCCTTATCGGATGGAGCCTCAAATATTAGACCTCTTGAATAATTTCGGTATCAGTGCTATCGCCGTCAGAAAGAGCTGTTAAATCACCTTTAATGAACATCTTATAGGCACGGTTTGCAATAATTTTGGTTTCAGCAAAATCAAATCCACCGCTGATTACTCCACCAACAATCGGGACAGCTTTTCCCATGTTGATGATCCCCTTAGTCCCGAATTTGGTCAAAAATCTAAATCCTACTTTTTGGTTGATTTTTGCAAGGACTTCACCTGGGATTTTCTTGACCATTGCCATTGCGAACTTATTTCCAAACTGTATTCCTGCGTGTTTAAGGATTTGGTCAACAGAGATGCCTGCAAGGCAAGCATATACAAGAGTTTGTACTTGGTCGCTATTGGTATCATAGCCACCCATATATGCTAAACAGGCAATCATTCTCATTTGAACATACATGACACTTCCCACATTTGCAGGGATAGCAACAGGAAGTGTGATGAGTCCACCTAAACCTGTTACAAACCCAGATGTGGTGCATTTTGCAATCTGATAGGTGATGAACTGCTTAGCGGCGGTATCAACATCTCTGTTTTTCTGCAAATAGTCACTGGATAGTGTGTCAATCGGCGGACTCACTTTTGCTACCCCATGCATTGATTGCTCGTATAGTTTATCCAATAACTGCATGATTTCTTCTTGACTAATCTTGGCTCCCACTAATTTCCCCTCCAAGTAAGTATATCTGGATGTGTTTCCATTGACACACGGTGTAATTTTCGCGTGTTCCATTCTCATGACCATCATAGCAGTTTCTAGTGAAAAATACAAGGCATAACGAAAGGCACAGAAGTCTGTTGACCCCCTGTGCCTTTACTTTTTATTTACGCCCCTTTATGACATCTTCAATAATGTCTATGTAAGATATCAAAGTAGTGGCAATGTATCTGCACCTCCCAATCCTTTGATTTGAAATTTATATTTCTTCTGACCACAAAGCCAAATGAAAAGAGGATACCCTGTTTCAAAGGGTATCCTTGTGCAGATGCGACTATTTATTCACGTATTTCGAATTTTATTCACGATTATACATAGCAACACTTATCTTGAAAAGGGACTTTTGTTATTTCGAAAATAAATCAACCGCCTTGTTTGGTGAGTGTGGAGAATATGCTGTTAGCTTTGATGGTTGCAGTGAAACAACACCCCCGTAGACGGTGCGGTCACCGCGGCTGTCTTTTCACTTATTACTCCTGTCTCTCTTTTTTATCCCCAGTTTTTTCTATCATCTCCCTCGACACCTTACTCAGCAGCTTTTCTGCCCGTTTGTAACGCTCTTCCAGCACGGTGAGCTTTGCGCGCTGTTCGGCGCTCGTGCGGCGCTCGGCAGTCAACTCGTCCCTGAGCGCTTCATTTTCCTCGGCGCTGCATCGCTGCATGGAAAGCGATTGCGACACGGCTTGCTGCATCCGCTGAATTTCCGCTTGAAAGGACTCTACCTCCGGCAAGAGCTGCGCCAGCAGCGCAACGGCCTCCTCGCGCTTTTTGCCTGCGTTCAGCACATTGATACCGTTCAGCGCCGTTTCCAGCTTCTCCAGCTTGGCATCCATCTCGGTCACTTTCTTGTACCACTGCGGCGTCAGATGCTTACGCTTTGTCTCCACGGCAGGTGTGCCGCGCTCCAGCTCCGGCCACCGCTCTGACATACAGGCGTAGAAATCATCCTGCCAGCGGATCATCGCCTTTTTGTTGCCGAGAATTTCTTTGGCGGACAGCCGCTTGTCCTTTGTCAGCGGCACAAAGCACAGGTGCAGGTGCGGCGTCTTTTCATCCATGTGTACCACGGCAGAAATGATGTTTTCCTCGCCCACGCGCTCTTTCAAGAAGTCAAATGCACGGTTGAAGTATTCCGGCATTTCCGACTCATGCGCCTTCGCAAATTCGGGGCTGACCGTCACCAGCGTGTCCACAAATTTCACGCTGTCTTTCCGGACGCGGCAGCCTGCCATACGGATGCGGTGTCGGATCTCCTGCTCGTAACTCCAACGCGGCGCGATTAAATGATAGTTCTGCACGGTTCGGCTTTTGTCAATGTCCGGATTACTGGCGTATGCTTCCTTTGTCCGCTCATTGTGGGCAGCAATGGCCTTAGCAGCACCGCCCTTTCGCTTTGCAAATCGTAAAATGGCGTAAGCCATCGTTGTTCCTCCTGTTATCGTTTTGGGGACGAGGGAGCGTAGAATCCCCATCACGACTTTCTGAAAAAGTGCGCCCGACAGATGACGATACCGTCATCTGTCGTTCTTCTTTTTCGGCCCGGTCAAAGCTGCGCGGGGAACGGCGTCCCCGCGCAGTTTTCCCGTCCCCCGTCGTGATGGGTATAACACACTAGACTTTGTACCAAAGTCCGTGTGCCAGCCGTTCCCTCTGGACTCCCTCAAGCGGTCATTTCCCACCGCCTGCCAGCGCGGGAAATGACCCTGCCGGTGTACGGTATGTCCGATAATGTACGGTATTTTGAGGGGATACCCCGCTCCCCATTTTACCGTACATACCGTACATTACCGTACACCGTCCCACCGCAGCGAAAGGCTCTTGCCCTCTCTCGTGCGGTGGGCAACATAGCGAATGTCGTATTTCCGCAGCAGTGTATCCTGCTGCGCGTTCAGCGTCCGCACGATCCAGTTGGGCGTGAAGCTTTGGCTGCTGTCCATCTTGGAAAGACATTGCGCAAGCTCCGTCGCCGTGCCGCTCCACGATGGATTTTCTTCATTCACCAGCCGAGAAACAAGCTCGACCAGCGGGTTCGGTGGTTCTTTGAGCCGTCCTGTCTCCACCTCGACCAGCGCCCAACAAAGATGTGCAGTGTCAAAAGAAATGTGCAATCGGAGCTGTTGCTGGTCGCGTCCTACTGCCTCTAAAATGGCGTCCGAGGTGATGCGCTTGTCCTTGTACAAAATCAGCGTGCCGTCTGCCGCGCCCATCAAGCCATTGGTGCCGGAGATCATGTTGAACACATCCTCTGCGCCCTCCTTGCGCGTGTGGTGAACGACCAGCACGGTAACGCCGTAGGTGTCGGAAAACTCCTTCAGCCTTGCCAGCGTGTCATAGTCGGCGGCATAGCTTCCGTTATCCGGCGTCCGGCTGCGCACCCGCTGTAACGTGTCAATAATGATAAGTACCGTGTCCGCGTGCTCGCTCCAAAAGTCGGTCAGCCGTTCCGTCAGGCCTTCGTCCAGTGTTTCGGAAAAGACGGAGAGGATCAGGCGCTCGCTGTCCTGCTCCGTCATCTGTGCCAGACGCTTTTGCAGTCGCTCATAGGTATCCTCCAAGGCAAGATACAAAACCGTACCTTGCCGGGAAGAAAAGCCAAGGAAGGGCGTTCCCATGCTCACCTGATAGGCCATCTGCAAGACGAGAAAGGACTTGCCGATCTTCGGTGCGCCGGCGAGAAGGTAAGTCCCCGTCGGCAGCAATCCATCGATGACCGCCGGACGGACGCGAAAGCGTGTTTCCATCAGCTCCGGCATGGTCATGGCCTGAATTTTCCCAAACCGCTTGTGTGGTTCTTCAAAAGCTGTTATACTGTCCGTGCGTGCAAGCGCGGACGGCTGCTCCCCATCTGGTGCAACAGATGGAATCGGGGCAGTCGTTTCTTTTTCAGTTGCCATTCCCACCTCCCGTATTCTGCTCGATCCAGTCGATGAGCTTGTCCTTCGGCACAAGCAGGCGTTTGCCGATGCGCAGCGTAGGAAACGTCCCCGTGTTGAGGAGCTGATACGCTCCTGCGCGGGAAATCCCCAACGCTGCCGCGAGCTGATTGGCATTCAGCACCGCGGGCAGATTTTCATAGTTGTTGTTCATGTATGACCTCCTTCAAAAATTTCAGTTGACATTATGGATTATAAAGATTATAATGCACAATGTAACTATCGTGGTTTGATTGTATAATGTTGATACGAAAAAGTCAATAGATAATTTCCGACATCTATTTTGGTATATCTAACAGGAGGGCAGCTATGGTCTTTCCCGAACACATGGAGTTCCGGTATTACGTCACGCCGGAACGAAAAGAACACTTTGCGCTGTATGACCGAACCTTGGGCAGCCGCATGACCTATCTCGATCAAACGCAGGACCTCGGTCAATGTCTCATCGACCTTTATGATACGGACTTCTATGATGCCTACTGCACCCTTGCTGAGATCAACAAGCTGGTACAAGCGGAAAAGGATGCAACTGCATGGAAGAAACTGCTGGAGCTGTCGATGCCGCTTTGCGAAGTGCATCCGTTTTTTGGGCTGCTCGTAAAGGAGCTGAGCGAGCTGGAATCCACATACGCACACGGTCAAGATGCTGACGCAACGATTGTCCTTTCATTCGCCAACGATTTTGAAGCCATCGTCCGTGATGCAAAGGCGCTGATTGAACGATGCCTGGATGACCGCTATCAGCCGGACTACTCCACGGCAGAGCGTTACCGCGAGGCGCATTACGATGCGTTGCTCCATTTCGACGATATGCGCTATGGCGAGCTTGCCACAGAGGAGGTCATGCCGGACAGTCCAGCGTATGACAGCGCCTACCATTACAGCGTGGAGATGCTGCGGGAGCGCGGGATCAAGACTGCGCTGCGCGAGGTGCTCTATCCCAACACCGTGCGAGACCTCTACAACTACCTGAAAGCCTATTGTCTCCGCCTGCCGCTCCCGATCC
>UMGC01041560.1_pt1 | contig 11504 bp, 9 predicted proteins | sample 1965151 | NCBI WGS metagenome assembly UMGC01 (sample SAMEA4836061, study PRJEB28245) | human gut metagenome | biome: gut microbiome; material: fecal sample | place: Denmark | collected 2008 | reverse complement strand
TTCTATTTTATCTTGTTTGTACCCCTTGTACACCGATGTTTGCCAGATTGTATACAAAGATCAGCTGGTTCACGATAGCGACACCGGACATCTGCTCCGTTCCCAGCTGTCCTACCATAATATTATCTAAAAAGCTTACCAGATTGGTAATGGCGTTCTGCAGGATCATGGGAATTGCAAGCAGCAGATATCTGCGGTAGAACTCCCAGTTTCCGATATATTTTTTCTTGAATTTAGTTAACATACTATCCCTCAATTCTTTCACTGTCTGTGCCTTGCGGTCATGAGTCTTCCACACTCTGCAGCCGCCTGTCTTATGTACTTATGTTTCTTCCTGTGGCATGGTACTGTGTACTTTTTTCCTCACAAAATAGAAGCACACTGCCTGTAGCAATATCGTCACGGTCCAGGATGCCGGATAGGATAAAAACAGTACCATCAGTGACCGGTGCATGGGGAACACCCAATAGATCCAGAAAATCCTCGTACCTACCGTTCCGATAATAGATAAGATCATAGGAACCGCCGAATGCCCCATTCCACGCAGGGCTCCCGGGATCAGATCCATGATTCCGCATAAAAAATATGTCAGTGTCGTATACAATAAGATTTCCGTACCGCAGGCGATCACATCCGCCTCCGTAGTATAGATATGAAGCAGCTGGGGGCCAAAGAGATTGGCACCGCCACCAAGAGTCACCGCCACGATCACTGACAGGATCATGCAGTCGACAAGTACCCGGTCCATACGCTTTTTCTTCCCGGCTCCGTAGTTCTGGCTGGTGAAGCTCATGCACGCCTGCGTGATGGAATTGATCGATACGAACAGGAATCCGAAGATGTTGTTCGCCGCCGTGTATCCCGCCATGGCAATGGATCCGAAGGAATTCACCGAAGACTGCAGCAATACGTTAGAAAAATTGATCACCACGCTCTGAATTCCGGCAGGCACTCCCACCTGGAAGATCTGCACCAGATACTCCCATTTGATTCCCAGCTTTGTGATCTGCAGGCGGTAACAGCTGTCCGTGCCAAACAGACATCCCAGCACCAGCACACAGGAGATGATCTGCGAGAACACCGTAGCGATGGCCACGCCAGCCACTCCCATGGAAAAGACAATGACCAGAAACAGATTTAGTGCAGCGTTAACAGCTCCCGAAATGATCAGGAACAGAAGCGGTCTCTTCGTATCGCCCACTGCCCGCAGAATAGCTGCTCCGTAATTGTACAGCATAAAAAAAGGCATTCCGCAAAAATAGATTTTCATATATAGAGCTGCCTGATCGATCACGTCTGTCGGAGTATCCATCAGCTCCAGTGCCCCACGGGCACAGAACAGACCCACAAATACCATGACGATACCGCTGATCAGTGCAAAAGTCATCGCCGTATGTACCGTCTCGCTCATCTCCCGCTCTTTGCCTGCCGCATAGAATCTGGCAGACAATACATTGGCACCCAGCGAGACCCCGATGAACAGATTCACAAACATATTGATCAGTGCCGTGGTGGATCCCACCGCCGCCAGTGCCTGACTTCCGGTGAATCTCCCGACCACAATAATATCCACTGCATTAAACAGCAGCTGTAAAATACTCGACACCATCAGCGGCAGGGCAAAGGATATTAATTTATCCATGATCGTGCCGTTGCACATATCTATCTCATATTTATTTTTCTTCTGTACTGCTTCCATTTCAGATACCTTTCCATCCATTTCCGTACAAGCCTATGACTTATGATTCTATCACATATTTTGCTATATTTCCATTCCCCTTTTTTACTAAAAATATGGTATACTATATTTTGGATGTTTTTGGAATTTACAGAAGTGAAAAAAGAACACTATGAAAGGAACCATTCCCTATGAAATATGACATCATTATTATCGGTGCCGGCCCCGGCGGTATCTTCTCCGCTTACGAGCTGGTACAACAGAATCCCGACCTGAAGATCGCCGTCTTCGAAGCCGGTCATCCTCTGGAGAAGCGCCACTGTCCCATCGATGGAGATAAGATCAAGAGCTGCATTAACTGCAAGAGCTGTTCCATTATGAGCGGTTTCGGCGGTGCAGGTGCTTTTTCCGATGGAAAATACAACATCACCAACGCTTTCGGCGGTACGTTGTATGAATACATCGGCAAAAATCAAGCCATCGATCTCATGAAATACGTGGATGACATCAATATGAAATTCGGTGGAGAGGGCACCAAACTGTATTCCACCGCAGGTACCTCTTTTAAAAAGCTCTGCATGCAGAACAAGCTGACCCTCTTAGATGCTTCCGTCCGTCACTTAGGTACCGATATCAACTTTATCGTGCTGGAGAATCTGTACGCAGAACTCAAAGATAAAGTGACTTTCTATTTCGATACTCCGGTAAAAACTGTGGAAGCACTGGATCCGGGATATCGCATCAGCTGCGAGGACGCCTCCTACGAGTGTGACCAATGCATCATCTCCGTAGGCCGCAGCGGCAGCAAATGGATGGAACAGATCTGTAAGGATCTGGATATCAACACCAAGTCCAATCGTGTGGATATCGGTGTCCGTGTGGAGCTTCCCGCTGTCATCTTCTCTCATCTGACCGATGAACTGTATGAGAGCAAGATCGTATACCGAACCGAGAAATTCGAAGATGCCGTGCGTACCTTCTGTATGAATCCGCACGGTATCGTAGTAAATGAGAATACCAACGGCATCGTCACCGTCAACGGCCACAGCTACGAGGGTGCCGACAAACAGACGGAGAACACCAACTTTGCACTGTTAGTCGCCAAGCATTTCTCCGAACCCTTCAAGGACAGTAACGGCTACGGCGAAAGCATCGCCCGTCTCTCCAATATGCTGGGCGGCGGTGTCATCGTGCAGCGCTTCGGTGATCTGGTAAGAGGACGCCGCAGTAACGCAAAACGTATTGCCGAAGGCATGGTAGAACCGACCCTGTCCGCTACTCCCGGCGATTTAAGTTTGGTACTTCCCAAGCGTATCTTAGACGGCATCATTGAAATGATCTACGCTTTGGACAAGATCGCACCCGGTACCGCCAATGACGACACTCTGCTCTACGGTGTGGAGGTGAAATTCTATAACATGGAAGTAGAACTGGACGAGCACCTGGAAAGCTGTCATAAGGGATTATATATCATCGGTGACGGCAGCGGCGTGACCCATTCCCTGTCCCATGCATCTGCCAGCGGTGTCTATGTTGCCAGACAGATCGTCAAAGGCAATAAATAATAATACAAGATGAAACGCTAAAAAAGGAAGGTATATTCTATGGCACAAACAGTTAAGATCATCTCTGACAGTACCTGCGATCTGTCAAAAGATTTATTGGAAAAATATGACATTTCCATCCTGCCCCTGCACATCCTGTTAGGGGAGACAGAGTATCGTGATGGTGTGGACATTACCCCGGAAGAGATCTTCCGATGGTCCGATGAAAATAAGACCACACCGAAGACCTCTGCACCTTCCATGACCGAGGCCATGGAAGTGATGAAGCCATTTCTGGATGAAGGCCGTGAGATCATCTGTTTCTCTATTTCCGACAGCATGTCCACCTCCGGCAATGTCATGCGTCTGGCTGCGGAAGAACTGGAAGCTTCTGATAAAGTAACTGTGATCAATTCCGCCAACCTGTCTACCGGCATCGGTCTGCAGGTAATACAGGCTGCCCTTTTATCCGCAGAAGGGAAAACCAGAGCCCAGATCACTGCTGCCATCGAAGAGATCCGCCCCAGAGTACGTGCCAGCTTCACCGTAGATACTCTGACCTACCTCTACCGTGGAGGAAGATGTAATGCTGTCGCAGCTCTGGCAGGCACCATGTTAAAGCTTCATCCCAGGATCGTAGTCGAAGACGGCGCCATGGATGCCTCCAAAAAATATCGTGGTAAGCTGAGTTCTGTCATTCTGTCCTACACAAAAGATATGGAAGATGATCTGAAAAATGCGGTTCCCGACAGAGTCTTCATCACGCACTCCGGCTGTGATCGTGAAATTGTAGAGTCGGTTCGTTCCTATCTGGAGAGCCTCGGTATTTTCAACGAAATACTGGAGACCAGAGCCGGCGGTGTCATATCCAGCCACTGCGGACCCGGTACACTGGGCGTTCTATTTATCGAGAAATGATATTGTTAGAGCAAATGAATTAGAAAGAGGTATTTATGATCCGTTTTATATTCGTTGTATTATTTGTTGTATTATTCCTGATCCTGTCCACTCCGCTTATGCTGGTGGAATGGATCATTGGCAAGTTCAATCCGGGGCTGAAGGACAAAAGTTCCCTGGCCATTGTCAACTGGGCATTCCGTCAAGTGATCCGCCTGGCGGGTACCAAAGTGATCGCCATCGGTGAAGAAAATATTCCCACCGATACTGCAGTACTGTATGTGGGCAATCACCGCAGCTTTTTCGATGTGGTCCTGACCTACGTCCGCGTTCCCAGACCTACCGGCTACGTTGCGAAAAAAGAAATGCTGAAATGGCCCCTGTTAAATATCTGGATGAAGGATCTGCACTGTCTCTTCCTGGACCGTCAGGATATCAAGGCCGGGCTGAAAACGATCCTGGCTGCCATTGATAAAGTGAAAAACGGTATTTCTATCTGTATTTTCCCCGAAGGTACCCGGAATAAGACCAAGGATACTTTCCTCCCTTTCCATGAAGGCAGCTTCAAGATCGCCGAAAAAGGCAATGTTCCCATCATTCCCATGACCATTGTGAACTCTGCCGCTATTTTTGAAGACCATTTTCCCAAAATAAAAAAGGCCACCGTAGTCATTGAATACGGTAAGCCCATTTATATGAAGGATCTGGACAAGGAGACCCGCAAGAGCATGGGCACCTATGTACAGAATATAATCTCCGAGACCTATTTCAAAAACAAAGAACTGATCTAATATCTAATGTTTTCCGGTGAGGGAGACCTGTTGGGCGATCAGAAGAAGATAATCCGACGTTTTTCCCTCTTCCGGATAATAGCACACGGAATCTCTGTTTCTGCCCATCAGATAATGTAAAAAATCTTCCAATATCTCCGTATACTGATAACTGTATAAGATATAATTGGCACAGGCCAGTTCCTCCGCCCGCTTCAGCAGATCTTCCGTACCGTTGTTGACGGAAGTCACGGCGTCGATCATTTTACCGGAACGTTTTGCCAGTTCCTCTCCCTGATCTCTGATACCTTCCATGAATGCTGTGCACAGATCAATATCCACCGACTGTCTGGTAGCCAGATATGTCATGGAACCGTAGAGATATGCAGTTTCCTCCAGATAGCTTGTATTATCTTCGAAAAATTCCTTATACTCCAAAATCTGCGAACGATAGGAAGGAAGTCCCGCAGCCCGGTACAGTTCCGTCAAAGCCATAAATTTCTCCGCATCTCTGCCGGATGCTGCTGCCAGCTTTGTGTAGATTGCGGATGCGTGCTGAAGACATTGCGTTGCATATTGTACATCATATTTCTGATACAGATAACTGAATTTTGCCAGGACAGCCACATACGTCATGGTATCCGGCTCCTTATCCTCTGTCTCATTGACGGTTTTTTCCAGCCAGTCCGCAATATATTCCAGCATATCCGGAATCTCATTCCGATTATCGTCCGTAAAAACTTCCGAATACCATTCGCATGCCTCCAGCAGTGTCAGGATCTCATCCTCTGTAATGTTGCGCTCCCGGCAGCTTTCATGCACCCTTTCGCACAATGCTTTAAACAATTCCTCATAATACCTCTCCTTTATGGAAAAAGAGAGCGACTGCCCCACCCGGTCGCATTCCAGATAAAAGCTTCCCTCGCTGGTATATTCCGAAAAATCCACTGTTCCGATGTATAATTGCAGATCCCCGTTGTACTCCGGCTGCTTTACCTTCCCTCGATATACGATCTCTCCGGACTCTTTATCGATCAGCCGGAAACTTTCCACCGGTTCCCGGCTTTTGACGATTGCCTGCTTTTCTCCGTCTCCTGCATACCCCTGTTGATCCACCAGTACATTAGGAGTAAGTGTCGGAATGGTATAATTGATTATCGGGGTATTTTCCATTGCCATATCCGCAATACTGACATGTCCCGTCTCGGCAGACGTATTGCCACAGGCGGTATTCCCTATGATATTCACGATGAACAGCAGCGACAATACTGCTGCATATTTTCTGTTGTATTTCAAATTGGTCCTCCGCTCAATCTCCCGGGAGATTACAGTACACGATTTTTCCATTGATAATAGTATAAACGGTCCACATGAAAATTTCCATAGGTATTCTGTATATCCATCAGTGGAACAATGCCTCCCCGTTTACCGGATCTCCATTATGCGTCAGGGCAAAATACACATTGCTCCCCTCAGCACTGTAATATTTTGTAGGCGCTGCTACACTGCCGATAGTTTCACCCGGATTCACATAAGCATTTTCCTTGACGGTAATCTCCGCCAGTTGTCCGTAAGTGGCCTCATAGCCGTCTCCCAGATCCAGCGTCACCGCCTTACCGATCTCCTCATTTTCAAAAATCGAAGTTACTTTTCCCTGCGCACAGGCGGTTACCGCCATGCCTTCTTCCGCGGAAAAGATCGTAGCCGGATTGTACTTGTACTGATCCAGTGTGGCAAAGTAAATGCTCTTGTCCATAGAGTAATGCATCAGAATATCACTCTGTACCGGTTTCTGCATTCCATCGTTTTCCGCAAAATGCAGGGTTTTCTCTACTGTCAGCTCCGGCATCTGCTGCTCTGCCTCCGCAGCCTCCTGTAAGGTCTCCTGATCTGTCAGTCCCGGGATCTCCACATGGCCGGAGCCCACCTCCTGGGGAAGATAATCCAGATCATCCTCCGTGACCGGTGCTGCCGCGATCTCATTTCCGGCTGTGTTATTCGCGGTCAGTTCCGGAATATTCTCTTCCTCCTTCAGCAAATGCTCCTCATTATATTCGGATATTTCCTGCATTTTGTCATCCGCATTGTTTTCAAGTGCAGTGAAGTCCAAGGTATAGCCATCATCCTTGGACTCCACATTCTGCCCCTTCATATAGACCCCCGTCATGGTCAACGCTGCCAGAACAAAGGCCGAAGAGGCCAACATTATAATACGCTCTTTATGAATACCGCTTTTTTTATTTCTTCTCATATCCGCATCCTTCCTGTTCCCTGAACCAACTTTCTGCTATACAATCGTTTCAACCACTTTCCCTGGTTTATCCTATAGTCTTGCCCGATTCGAAGGTTTTATTCAGGATGCATTTTCCATTGATCTTTATTGGTGTTACGCTTTTTGGGCATAAGCTGCCATGTCTACATGCTGCACAGTACCCACATTTCCGTTTTCATATAAGAAAATACCGGTCTTACGGATCGCTCCGTTCGTTGCATTGGCTTCTGTCGCACCGCCCTGGGCCGTTCTGTCTCCCTGTAAGGTAAAATCTGTGGAAACATTTTGCAGACAGATTGCACCGACACCCTTGTCGGAAAGTTTGTACAATACGTCATTGCCCTTTTCATCTTTGCACCAGATTTTTAATTTTGACCAGATGGAATCATTCTCATCGATCCAGCCGTTGCCGTCCTCATCATACCGTGCCAGGTCCGCAAATCCGTCACCGTTCCCGGTCCCGAACAGTTCACTGCCGTCGTTGATGATGCCGTCTTCGTTTTTATCCAGTGCCAGATAACCGCTGCCCTTTAACATGGAGATCTCTTCTTCCTCACCGTCGGCATCCAGGTCAAAATAAAAGGTCTGATCCGACAGCTCCGTCGCATCGGTATCCAGATTGATCACCAGCGGATCATATAGGGCAAACTGCGCTACATTCAGTTCTTCTCTGTAGTATTCCTCACACCTGCGGCTCATATTTACATTGACATTAAAATTGATCTCTCTGCCATCCTTGGTACGCACGGTTCCCACGGTAGAGAAGCTGGTGTCCTCCTGCTCTATGCTCCAGCTCTCCCCGACATAGTTCAATACTTTCATGCGGGCTGCAACCGGATAGAAGGTATCCGACGCAGGTGCTGCCGTTCCCTGAGTGCTGCCGGAATTCGTCCGGGCGTTATCAACGCTATTGCCCGCATTCCACCCGTTTTCCTGCATCCAGTCATGCAGAGTACTGTTCCGGGATGGGAACAATAAATCAAAAATATAACGTACCGTATATTCCCGGATGGTGGACAGCGTCTGTTCACTGGCGCTGCTTCGCATATTCCATCTCGCGGAGGATACCAGAAAACGGCTCTGCCAGTCTTTTGCGGTCATGGCAGTATTCTCTGCGGCATTCTCCTGTTCCCCGGTGTTCTGTGCTGTATCCTCTCCTTCCGGTGTCTTCTGTCCCTTCGTGGATACATCTGTCAGCCCTGTCTGATAATCCGTTATCTCAAAGCGTCTGACGCTCGTCTTAGAAGTATGATAACTTCTGGCGGAATCCATTCCTATGCTTGCGGAATCAATTCTCAAATCTGTAATTTTCTCCTTTCCCCGACCTCACCATACAGGGCGCGCTTCCTGTAAAGCTTAATCGTTCGCTACCACATGTGATATTGCATGGCTGAACGGTTAAGTCAAAAAAATGGTAACAGAACAGAATATTTTAATATTATTCTATCCGATTACCATCCGTGGTGTCGTTATAAAACTATATAAAAAATAAGTAGCAGGAAGTGACCGGCCTTGTCACCTCTCTGCTACTTATATCGTCCATATAGGGCGTTTTGTTTAGTCTGAATTTATTGCTGTGTGGGTGCAGCAGGTGCACCGGGTGCGGGAGGTACCGGTTTCCCGGCTGCTTTCAGCTTCGCGGCGATCATGCCGGCTACCATCTCTCTGGTAACCACGATATTGCCACCGAAGGGATTGATGACAAATCCCAGGGCCGGACTGCTATTGCCCTGTGCATCCTTGCGCAGCAGCATTCCCGCATAATCGTCAAAATTCATAGCGAACGTCTGCTGGTTCTCTTCGTCCTTCCACTTTTTTAATTCCATCCAGTCTGTGAAAGCCATGAAGAATTTCCGTCCGTCCTCTGTAGATAACATGGGGAACTGGACTTTTGCATCACGGGGAATTCTCACCTGTCCCTTTTCATCCGGCTGGGGCACAGGATCGATCACTACCGGAGCCAGGAACTTTGCTTTCTGAAGCTCCTCCAGGAACATCTGTCTGTGTTCCGGTGTATCTTCTGCTTTTAATAATTCGATAGATCCTACCATCATGGGGTTGGATACCGGTTTGTTAAATTCCATATTTTTGCTCCTTATACACGATTATAGTTGATTAAGCAGCCCTTCAGGATAATCTGGCGTTCTTCATCGGTCAGTTCGCCTAACTTCAGGGAGAATTCCTTCATGCCCTCTCCGGGTGTTACCACATAAGCTTTGATCTCTTCTGCCTTGTCTTCCACGGCTTTCTTGATGCCGGGAACGAACAGATAATCCAGATTCTTAAAAGGCAGATCCCCGGGCTGGATGAGGAAGGGAAGCATACCCCAGTTGATCAGGTTGGAACGATAACGCTTGGTAGCATATTCGTTGGCGATATTCGCCCAGCCGCCCAGTACCTTCTGACAGGAAGCAGCCTGCTCACGGGCAGAACCGTCTCCGGGCTTCACTGCGAAGATTGTGGAACCGAATCCAGTGTTCTTACGGTCAGCCTCAGGATACTGTTTCTTCACTTCGCCCATGACATCCTTCAGTACGGGAACCGCCTGGCAGGGATGTCCGCCGTTCATACGCTCTTTCTCTGCCTTCTGGATCTCTTTGGCACGTCCTACATACTGCGGATCCTTACGGCTCAAGGTGAACTCTGCCAGTCCCAGAGGATTGGAACGGTAGGAAGAGGTCTCACCGGAAGGGATCAGCTCATCGGTGGTGGTTACAGGATCGTGGATCTCGGATACTACCTGTAATACCAGATTTTCAGGCAGCGCTCCCATAGCCGGCCAGTCCTTGATATTCGGACCGAACTGGATCTCTACGCTCTCATCTGCCACACCGTGGGAATCGAAGACACGGTTCTTGTAAATATTGCTGTCGAAATGATATTTATATTTTCCGAAGTCGCCGTCGAACTCTGTTGCGGGAGTCAGCACGCCCTTGTTAGCTGCGGTAGCTGCGATAGATCTTGCATCCATCAGAGCTACGGAAGCGATCTGGCCGTTCTGCAGCTTGGAGCCTTCACGGTTCGGGAAGTTTCTGGTAGAATGACGGATACTGAATGCGTTATTGGCAGGGGTATCTCCGGCACCGAAGCAGGGGCCGCAGAAGGCTGTCTTCATGACTGCACCGGTCTCTAAGATGGTCGCAGCACAACCGTTACGGATCAGCTCCATGTATACGGGCATAGATGCGGGATATACGCTTAAAGTAAATTCATCCGCACCAATGTATCTGCCCTTCAGGATATCGGCTGCTGCACAGATATTCTCAAATCCGCCGCCGGCACAGCCTGCGATAATACCCTGATCTACGATAAATCTGCCATTTTTTACTTTATTCTTCAGAGTAAAGTCTACGGCACCGTCCAGGCTTACTTTCGCACGTTTCTCGGTCTCATCCAGAATATCCATCAGATTCGCATTCAGCTCCTCAATGGTGTAAGTATTGCTGGGATGAAACGGCATGGCGATCATGGGACGGATCTTGTCCAGATCCACCTCTATGAGACCGTCATAGTAGGTTACCTGACCGGGATTCAGCTCCTTATAATCTTCCGTACGTCCATGAATCTCATAAAACTCACGGATCTGGTCGTCGGTCTTCCAGATGGAGGACAGGCAGGTGGTCTCTGTAGTCATGACATCAATACCGATACGGAAATCAGCACTCAGGGATGCCACGCCGGGACCTACGAACTCCATTACTTTATTTTTCACATAACCATTTTTGAATACGGCACCGATGATTGCCAGTGCCACGTCCTGAGGACCGACACCCTTCACGGGAGCACCCTTTAAGTATACGGCTACCACGCCGGGCATATTGATATCATAAGTCTGATTCAGCAGCTGCTTCACCAGCTCGGGACCACCTTCACCCATAGCCATGGTACCCAGAGCACCGTAACGGGTGTGGGAATCAGAGCCTAAGATCATTTTGCCGCCGCCGGCCAACATCTCTCTGGCGAACTGATGAATAACTGCCTGATGAGGGGGTACATAGACACCACCGTACTTTTTCGCACAGGTCAGGCCAAACATGTGGTCATCCTCATTGATGGTGCCGCCTACGGCACACAGAGAGTTATGACAGTTGGTCAGTACATAGGGCATGGGGAACTTCTGCAGTCCGGATGCTCTTGCGGTCTGAATGATACCTACAAAGGTAATATCATGGCTGGTAAGCTTATCGAAGCGGATCTTAAGCTTGTCCATATTGCCGGAAGTATTATGCTCCCGCAGGATACCATATGCCATGGTGTTTTTCGCTGCTTCTTCTCTGGAGATCGTAATGCCGGTCTTCGCCTGTATCTGTCTGGCTGCTTCGGAGGTATCCGCTACAATATCT
>UMGC01027143.1_pt1 | contig 11651 bp, 8 predicted proteins | sample 1965151 | NCBI WGS metagenome assembly UMGC01 (sample SAMEA4836061, study PRJEB28245) | human gut metagenome | biome: gut microbiome; material: fecal sample | place: Denmark | collected 2008 | reverse complement strand
CTTAATTTTCAAAAAGTGTGCAACTTCTTATTGCAATTTAGAAGAATTAATGCTATTATAAATTCATAAGTATTAGCTTATTCTTTTTTGCCGATATAAAGACCTTTTTCAAATTTATACTCTTCTGAGGTGCCTGCCTATGCAGGTAATAATCGGAATACGGTGCAAATCCGTAGCGGTCAAGCCACTGTGAGGCCGAAAGGCTAAGTCAAGTTGATTTCCTCAGTTGATATATTCCTGCTAGCGACGGAAATATATGTAATTACAATTGTGCACATTGTAAGTATGTACCCTTTCTGCGCTCATTTTGCAGGAAGGGTAAATTTTTTTGATGGAGATGATGTGCTTTGACGAAAAAGCAGCTTCTGTCCCGACTGGGACAGATCATCCTTGTGCTGTTGGGTATCAGCTTTATTACCTTTGCTTTGGTAATGCTGGCCCCAGGTGACGTTGTTCGCCAGATGATTGCAGGTAACGAGGATATTATTGTTAGTCAGGCCGAAATTGATGCACTGCGTGCTGAACTAGGTCTGGACAAGCCCTTCTTCTTCCAATACCTTGACTGGTTAGGAAGAGCTTTACAGGGCAATCTTGGCTTCTCTTACATGGTTAAAAAGCCTGTAGTTGAAGCACTTATGGAGGGCCTTCCCGGTACTATCGTACTTTCCTTGGTTTCTCTGATTATGATGATGGTGGTGGCAATTCCTGCCGGCATCTACTCTGCCGTAAAGCGTGGCAGCATGGTTGACAATATCGTGCGTGGCTTCACTTTTATGGGCGTATCCATGCCCGGCTTCTGGGTAGGCTTGATGCTGCTGTGGTTTTTTGGTCTGAAGCTTGACCTGCTGCCCATCGTTGGTGGTGAGATTGGTATTGATACCTTGATTCTGCCGTCCCTGACATTGGCTATCGCTATGGCCTCCAAGTATACACGTCAGGTACGTACAGCAATTCTGGAGGAGCTGCATCAGGACTATGTTGTCGGTGCACGTGCCCGCGGTATGAGCGAAAGCCATATCCTCTGGAAAGAGGTTCTTCCGAATGCTATGCTGCCGCTGATTACTTTGCTTGGTTTGTCTTTAGGTAACCTTCTGGGTGGTGCTGCGGTTATCGAGATGGTTTTCCAATGGCCCGGTCTTGGCCGTATGGCGATTGAAGCTATCACCTACCGTGACTTCCAGCTGGTACAAGGTGTTGTTGTGTGGATTGCGTTGATGTATATGGTTATCAACCTCATTGTTGATATCTCTTACAATTATCTTGATCCGCGTCTGAGAAAGGTAAGGTAAGAGCAGATGGAAACAATTATCAATGGTTTTAAAACCAACCGTGCTTTTGCCGTAACCTCTGTTCTGGTGCTGTGTCTGTTGCTGATAGCAATCGCAGCTCCGGTAATTGCTCCCTATGACCCGACTCATGCTGCTATGAAAGATGCCTTTTTGGAACCCGGTGCACAACATCTTTTTGGTACAGATAAGTTAGGTCGTGACTGCTTCAGCCGTGTGCTGTACGGCGCACGAGCTTCTCTGACCGGCGTATTGGTTCTCGTAGCCAGCGTATTTGTCGTAGGTACTTCTATGGGTGTTATTTCCGGTTATTTCGGCGGTAAGGTTGATATGGTTATCATGCGTATCTCTGATATGATGATTTCCTTCCCTGGCATGATTCTGGCTATCGCTGTTGCCGGTATTATGGGCGGCAGCCTGGTTAATGCAGTGTTTGCGCTGACGATTGTCAGCTGGACCAAATACGCGCGTTTATCCCGCAGTATGGTTTTAAAGGTAAAACGTCGTGACTTCGTAGAAGCAGCCATCGTTAATGGTGGTACTCCCGGCCATATCCTTTGGGTGCATATCCTGCCTAATATTCTGCCGATGATGGTTATTACCGCAGCAGCAGATATCGGTGCTCTGATGATGGAGCTTGCAGGTTTATCCTTCCTGGGCTTTGGCAGCCAGCCGCCTGCTCCTGAATGGGGCCTGATGCTGAACGAAGGCCGTCAGCAGCTGCAGACTGCACCCTGGCTGATGTTCTTCCCCGGTCTGGCAATTTTTGTTACCGTAGTAGTTTTCAACCTGTGGGGCGATAATCTGCGTGATGTGCTTGACCCGCGTGGTGATGTTGAAGATTAAGGCTTACTTGGTGAAGCTTTGATTTTCAGATATGTTTTACGTTTTTTGTTTAACTTGAGTATAAGAAATGGAGAGATGTACAATGAAAAAATCCTTAAAATTTACCGCAGCAGCGGCTATGATCGGCTTAATGGCATTTGCAGCAGCAGGCTGCGGCGGTGGCGATAAAAAAGCAGCTGTATCCAACGAAGTAGTAAAATTCGGTGTAACCAACTTTGCTGATAACTTGGATCCTGCCGATAACTTCTTCAGCTGGGTTGTAATGCGTTACGGCTTGGGCGAATGCCTGGTTAAATTCGACGAAAAAATGAATGCTGTACCGTGGCTGGCTGATAAATGGTCTATTTCCGACGATAAACTGACCTGGACCTTCCACATTAACGATAAGGTTTGCTTCTCCAATGGCGATAAGCTGACTGCTGAAATTGCAAAAGAGTCCATTGAAAGAACCTTTAAATTGAACACCCGTGCTCAGTCCATCTTCCAATATGCTGAAATCAAAGCTGATGGCCAAAACCTGATCATCAAAACCAAAAAACCTGTACCGACTCTGCCGGGCATGCTGGCTGACCCTCTGTTCATCATGATTGATACCAAGGTAACCGGCCGTGACATCAAAAAAGAAGGTCCTATCTGCACCGGTCCTTATGCTGTAAAATCCTACAGCAAAGCTAAAGCAGTAATGGTTGCTAACGAAAAATACTGGAATGGCAAGGTTCCGTTCAAAAATGCTGAAATCTCGACTATCGACGATCCTAACACCCGTGCTATGGCACTGCAAAAAGGTGAAATCGACTTTGCTATCAACATTGCAGCAGGTGACCTGCAGCTGTTCAAAGACAAAGCTAAATATAACATTTCCGAAATTGCTTCCCTGCGTACCGTATTGGCTCAAATCAATATGAACGAAGGCAAACCGCTGCATGATCCTAAGGTTCGTGCTGCTCTGATTCAGTGCCTGGACCGCGAAACCTACAACAAGGTTCTGCTGAAAGATACATTTATCCCCGGCAAAGCACCTGTTCCGCCTTCTCTGGACTATGGCTTTGACCAACTGAAGGATCCGAATGCTTACAATCCGGAAAATGCTAAGAAGCTGCTGGCTGAAGCAGGTTGGAAGGATACCAACGGCGACGGCTATGTTGATAAAAACGGCAAGAACCTGGAAATCGACTTCGTATTCTACAGCGGCCGTGCCGAGCTGCCTCTGTATGCAGAAGCTACCCAAGCTGATGCTAAGAAAATCGGTATTAAGGTTAACATGAAGAACGTTGACTATAACGTACTTGACCCGATGCGCCGCAATGGTGAATTTGACTTGATTATTTCCAACATCCTGACTGCTAACACCGGTGACCCGGAAGTTTACCTGAACTGGTACTGGAAGACCAATATCAACGGCAGCCAGCCGCAAAACTCCACCGGCTACAGCAATCCGCAATACGATGCACTGTCTGATAAGCTGGCTGTAGAATTTGATCCGGCTAAACGTCGCGATTACATGATTCAAATGCAGCAAATTCTGCTGGATGACGGCGCAGCTCTGTTCTTTGGCTATCCTAAGACCAACATGGTATCTAAAGCAGGCCTGGCTAACGCTAATATCTTCCCGGCTGACTACTACTGGCTGACCAAAGATGTTTGCCCGAAACAATAATTAATTAAAGAAATAAAGAGGTAATTGTTCAATGCTTCTTGAAGTAAAAGATTTAGACATCAGCTACGGCGACAAGCTCACCGTAACCGGTGCTAGCTTAGAATTGGATAAGGGCGAGATTATGTCCATCGTTGGCGAGTCCGGCAGTGGCAAAACAACCGTTATCCGCGCTATTATGGGTTGCCTGCCTGGTGCTGGCCGCGTTAGCCGCGGCAGCATCATCTTTGATGGCAAGGATGTATTGCAAAATACCCCTGATGAATGGCGCAAAATGTATGGCAGTGAGATGTCCATGATTTTCCAGGACAGTGGCAACATGATTAATCCTATCCGCCGCATCGGCCAACAGTTCATTGACTATGTTCAGGCGCATCAGCCGGATAAGTCCAAGGACCAGGCTTATAAGATGTGCTGTGATATGCTGACTAACGTGCGTCTGCCGAACCCGGAAAATATCATGAACAGCTATCCGTTTGAGCTGTCCGGTGGTATGCGTCAGCGTGTAGGTATTGCTATGGCTATGATTTTCAGCCCGAAAATCCTTCTGGCCGATGAACCTACCAGTGCGTTGGACGTAACTACTCAGGCACAGATTATCCGTCAGATTGTTGATATTCGTGACGAATACGGCGTGGCCGTTATTATGGTTACGCATAACCTGGGCGTTGCTTCCTACGTATCCAACAAGCTGATGGTTATGAAGGGCGGTCATGTTGTGGAATATGGCAAGCGTGAGGACGTTATTGCTAATCCGCAGGATGATTATACAAAACAGCTGCTGAGGGCAGTTCCGGTCATAGGAGGTAAGACATATTATGAGCAATAATGAAAGACCGGCCTATGAACGTACTAAACTGGTACTGGAGATTAACCACCTTACCAAAAAATTCGCAGTTGACGGCGGCAAGTTTCTGACTGCCTGCAATGACATCAACCTGCGTGCATACGAAGGCCGTACCCTGGGCATCATCGGTGAATCCGGCTGCGGTAAGAGTACACTGGTGCGTACTCTGCTGCGTATTCACCCTGCTACCAGCGGTGAAGCTATTTTCGAAGGCCACGATTTGATGAAATCTAGCGGTGAACAGCTGCGTCAGGACAGAAAGAACATCCAGATGGTGTTCCAGGATCCTACTGCTGCCTTCAATCCGAAGATGCTTGTTAAGGATATCCTCACCGAGCCTTTGAAAAACTTCGGCCTGATAAAAAACAGCGAGGTAGACGCCAAAGCAGCAGAGCTGCTGGAAATGGTTGAGCTGCCTGCTGAATTCAAGGACCGCTATCCGCACAGTATGTCCGGCGGTCAGCGTCAGCGTCTGGGCATTGCCCGCGCTCTGGCACTTGAACCGAAGATTATCGTGTGCGACGAGGCAACCAGCGCGCTGGACGTTTCTGTACAGGAAAAAATCTGCGAGCTGCTGTGCCGCATTCAAAAAGAAAAAAATATTACCTATCTGTTTATTGCCCATGACCTCGGTCTGGTAGACCTGATGTGCCATCAGGTTGCGGTAATGTACTTGGGTAATGTAGTAGAATGGCTGGAGCACGGCCGCATTGCAGAACACTGCAAGCATCCGTACACCAAGGCGCTTATGGGTGCTGTATTTAAGGTAGACTTCAAGCCGGGCGAAAAGATTGAGCCTTTGGAAGGCGAAATCCCGAGTCCGTTGGACCTGCCACCGGGATGTCCCTTTGCCAGCCGTTGCGAGCACTGCACCGAGCATTGCGTACAGGTTAAGCCTGAGCTGAAAGAGGTTGAGCATGGCCATTGGGTTGCTTGTCACTTATTTGACTAAGGCAGTCCTGAAGCGATATGCGTAAGCATAGGGCTTCTTTAAAAGTAATTTTCTCCATCATTTTTTATAGTGGGTACGGCGAATGTGCTGTACCCATTTTTTTCTTAGGAATTTTTATCACTAATTTCATGGGTGAGTATTGACTTATACGTTATTTGTGTTATAATATAGGTATCAAAGAATTTACTGAAAGGTGTTATCACCTTTCCTATTATTTTTTATATTACATATGAATAGATACTCATATGAAGAGTGAGACAACCTGAAAAGAAAGGTGGTAGATACAATGAAGAAAGATTTGGAAGATATCCGTAACGGTGCCGGCGATGTAAGAGCATTTCGTCATATTGACGGCCATATCAATAGTGTAGAGGATTACAGCAAGCATCCGGAAGGCTGCACCTGCGGTCACTTCGGTAAGGATCATGATCATAAAACTATGGGACATGTGCCTAAGCATACTCATGGCGATGCTTGTGGTTGCGGACACGACCACGATCATGACCATGACCATGAAGAGCATTCCCATGAGCATGGCGATGATTGCTGCTGTGGTAATGATCATAAGCATGAAGATGAAGAACACGCTCACGCACATGCGCACGGCGACGAATGCGGCTGCGGACATGACCACGGCCACGAGCACGAACACGCTCACGCGCACGGCGACGCATGCGGTTGTGGTCACGACCACGGCCATGAGCATGAACACGCTCATACACACGGTGACGAATGCGGTTGCGGCCACGGCCACGAGCATGAACATGCTCACGCACACGGTGACGAGTGTGGCTGCGGACATGACCACGGCCACGAACATGCTCATGTACACGGACATCACGTTCCCGGTCATCCTGCTGACTGTAATTGCGAAATCTGCCATCCGCATGAGGAGTACTGCGATGTATGCGGCGAAAGCCTGGCTAATTGCACCTGCCGTATGCCGGATGCCGATAAAATTAAGCGCGTATATATTCTGCAAAACCTTGGCTGTGCTAACTGCGCTGCCAAAATGGAATACAAAATCAAAGAGCTGCCGGGTGTAACCTATGCCAACGTAAGCTTTGCTACCAAGCAGCTGCGCCTCAGCGCTGCTGACCATGAGGCTTTGCTGCCGGAAATTCAAAAAATCTGCACATCTATTGAGTCCGACGTTGTGGTAGTACCGCGTGACCGCCGTCCGCAATTAGGCGGCAAGAGCAGAGTTTATCTGGTGCAGAATCTGGACTGCGCTAACTGCGGTGCCAAGATTGAACGTGCGCTGAACGCTATGCCTGAGATTGATGAAGCTACCCTGACCTTTACTACGAAAAAGCTGCGCGTAAGTGCTAAGAATTACAATGGTCTGCTGGAGAAAATGCAGGCTGTAACCGATAAGGTAGAAGAGGGCGTTGTACTGCTGGAGGCTGAAAGCAAGCCTTCTCTGGCTCCTGAGCTGGAGGAACGCAAAAAATCCGGCGGTATCTTCTCCGAGCTGAGCGAAAAGCAGACGATTATCGAAATTGTACTTGGCGGTGCAGTATTCATCATCACCGAATGGCTGGGCTTGGTGCCGGAAGCATATCATATGTACTTCCTGATTTTTGCCTATATTCTGCTTGGCGGACGCATTGTGCTGACTGCTTTGAAGAATATTGCGAAGGGTAATGTATTTGACGAAAACTTCCTCATGACCGTTGCAACATTGGGTGCGTTTGCTATTCAGGCTTGGGAAGAGGCTGTAGGCGTTATGTTCTTCTATCGTGTGGGCGAATACTTTGAGCAGCGTGCGGTGGAAAAGAGCCGTGGCCAGATTATGGACGCTGTTGACCTGCGTCCTGAGGTTGTCAACCTGCTGGTAGGCGAAGATGTGAAGGTTATTCCTGCCGCTGACGCACACGTAGGCGATATCCTGCTGGTGCGCGTAGGCGACCGTATTCCTCTGGATGGCGTTGTTATCGACGGCGAAAGTCTGGTAGATACCTCTCCTGTAACCGGCGAGCCTGTGCCTGTAAAACGCAAATATGGCGATGAGGTTGTTTCCGGTTGCGTGAACACCTCCGGTATGCTGAAAATCCGTGTAGAAAAGGTTCTGGAAGAGTCCATGGTAACCCGCATTCTGGACAGCGTAGAGAACGCTGCTGCCAGCAAGCCGACTATCGACCGCTTCATTACCCGCTTCGCACGTATCTATACTCCGTTTGTTGTTGCTGCCGCAGTACTGACTGCTGTGATTCCGTCCCTGATTACTGGCGACTGGAATAAATGGATTTACACCGCGCTGACCTTCCTTGTTATCAGCTGCCCCTGCGCACTGGTGCTGAGCGTGCCGCTGGCTTTCTTCTCCGGCATCGGCGCCGGCTCCAAGTACGGCATTCTCTTTAAGGGCGGCGTTGCTATGGAGGCTTTGAAAAACATTGCTGCCGTAGTTATGGATAAAACCGGTACCGTTACCAAGGGTAACTTCGTGCTGCAGAAGGTTAATGCTGCCGAAGGCATGAAAGCTGACGAGCTGCTGCGCCTGTGTGCAAGTGCAGAGCTTGTTTCTACCCACCCGATTGCCGTAAGCATTGTAGAGGCTGCTAAGGCTGAAAAGCTTGAGCTTGTACGCCCCGATAAATTTGAAGAAATTGCCGGTGAAGGCCTGGTTGCGTACTTTGGCGCACGCAAGGTTCTGTGCGGCAATACCAAGCTGCTGCAACGCTTTAACGTTGAATACGGCGGCTATACTCCTACCGAAAGCGGCAGTGAGGTGCTTGTGGCCGACAATGGCTTATACATGGGCCAGCTGCTGATTAACGATACTCTGAAGGAAGATGCCAAGGAAGCAATTGCTTCGCTGAAGGCACAAGGCCTGGTAACTGCTATGCTCACCGGCGATGCGCAGAAGGAAGCACAGGCTGTGGCTAAGGAAGCAGGTATTGACGAGGTACGAGCTCAGCTGCTGCCGCAGGATAAGCTTAGCGAGCTTAATATGCTGCGCAACAAGTACGGCCCGGTTATGTTCGTTGGTGACGGCATTAACGATGCGCCTGTATTAGCCGGTGCGGATGCCGGCGCTGCTATGGGCAGCGGTGCAGATGCAGCGATTGAGGCTGCCGACGTTGTCTTCATGAATTCCGAAGTGAAGGCTATTCCGCAAGCGATTGCTATCGCGCGTGCAACAGGTGCGATTGCCTGGCAGAACGTAATTTTCGCTCTGACTGTTAAGGTTATTATTATGATTGCAGGCCTTATGGGCTATGCTTCTATGTGGGCGGCAGTCTTTGCGGATACCGGTGTATCGCTGCTGTGCGTGCTGAATTCTATCCGTATTCTCTACAAAAAGATATAATAAAAAGCTATAGCTAATATGCTGATTTGGTTTACATCGGCTGACTATAAAGTCAGCCGATGTTTTTTGTAAACATGACAGCGTAAGCTAACCAATTTTGTAAATTAGCGTAGGATTTTACAAAAAATGCTTGACAAAAATTTATAGCTGACGTAAACTTTCAATAGTAGTTAGGAATGCCTAACTGCTATTGAAATCGTGCCAAGTTAGCATCTGCTAATAATTTTTTTGGAGGGAATTATGATGCCTTTATTAATGGCCCGTCGTGGCGAGACTAACAAGATTAGCGCTGTTCACGGCAAGGATGAAATCAAACGCTTTCTGGCTAACCTGGGCTTTGTAGAAGGCTCAGATGTAACTGTTATTTCTGAAATTGACGGTAATCTTATTGTCAATGTGAAGGATGCTCGCATTGCCCTGAGCAAGCAGATGGCAGCCAAAATATTTATCTGATGCAAGTGGAGGATGTTATGAAAACATTAAAAGAAGTTCCTGTTGGTGAAACAGTTACCGTTGCTAAGCTCGTTGGCGAGGGTGCGGTAAAAAGACGTATTATGGATATGGGCGTGACTAAAGGTGTGAGCGTATTCGTGCGTAAGGTTGCACCGCTGGGTGATCCGGTGGAGGTAACAGTACGTGGCTATGAGCTGACTTTGCGTAATGGCGAGGCTGAACACATCGTTGTAGAATAATTTGGAGGGAAAAGATGAAACAGATCAAGATTGCCCTGATTGGTAACCCTAACTGCGGCAAAACAACAATGTTTAATGATTTGACAGGTTCCAACCAATATGTTGGTAACTGGCCCGGCGTAACTGTAGAGAAAAAAGAAGGCGGCCTTAAAGGTCATGATGATGTAATTATTACCGACCTGCCCGGTATTTACTCCTTGTCCCCGTACACTTTGGAGGAGGTTGTTTCTCGTAACTATTTGCTGCAAAATGATGTTGATGGTGTGCTGAATCTGGTTGACGGCTCTAACATCGAACGTAACCTGTACCTGACTACCCAGGTTATGGAGATGGGTTATCCTGTAACTATTGCTTTGAACATGATTGATATCGTCCGCAAGAACGGCGATAAGATTGATACCGCTAAGCTGGCTGCCGAGCTTGGCTGCGAGATTGTGGAAACCTCCGCACTGCAGGGTGAAGGTACCGGTGAGGCTGCCGAAAAAGCAATTAAAGCTGTCGGCGGTGCTGCACCGAAATATATGCGCTTCTGCAGCGAGGTTGAGGATGCTCTGACTGCGATTGCCCGCGAAGCCGGCAACAAGGTTCACGGTATTAGCGAGCGTTGGCTGCTGGTCAAGCTGTTTGAGCGTGATAAGAAGATTGCTGAAGCTTTGGGCCTGAGCGAAGGAGAGCAGGCTAAGATTGAAGAAATCGTTGCAGCCTGCGAGGAAGCACTTGATGATGATGCCGAAAGCATTATTACCAACGAGCGTTATAACTACATTGGCGAGCTGATGAGCAATACTGTTGTCAAAGGCCATACCGGTCTGACGATTTCCGATAAAATCGACAGCATTGTAACGAATCGTTTCCTGGCTTTGCCGATTTTCGCGATTATCATGTTCCTGGTTTACTATATCGCTGTAGAAACTATCGGTACGGTTGTAACCGACTTTACTAATGATACACTGTTCGGCGAATGGATTCAGCCTTGGGTGCAGGAGCACATGGAGGCTGCCGAATGTGAGGATTGGCTGGTATCTCTTGTTGTTGACGGTATTATCGGCGGCATTGGCGCACCGATTGGCTTTGCTCCGCAGATGGCGATTGTTTTCCTGCTGTTGAGCTTTTTGGAGGACTGCGGTTATATGGCGCGTGTAGCCTTCATTATGGACCGTTTCTTCCGTCAGTTCGGGATGAGCGGCAAGAGCTTCATTCCTCTGCTGATTTCCGCAGGTTGCGGCGTACCGGGTATTATGGCTTCCCGTACTATTGAAAACGAAACCAACCGCCGTCTGACTATCATGACTACAACTTTTGTTCCCTGTGGTGCTAAGCTGCCTGTTATTGCTTTGCTTTCCGGCGCTATTATGGGCGGTGACTGGTACATGGCACCGATTATGTACTTCGTAGGCTTCTTTGCTGTTATTACTGCCTGCATCATTCTGAAAAAGACTGAGCTGTTTGCCGGTGATCCTGCTCCGTTCGTTATGGAGCTGCCGCCGTACCATCTGCCTGCTGCTAAGAACGTGTTGCTGCATACCTGGGAGCGTGTTGCTGGCTTCCTGAAAAAAGCCGGTACTATTATTTTCCTGTGCTGCGTTGTTATGTGGTTCCTGGCAAGCTTTGGTATTGATGAAGGCTCTGTTGCTATGGTTGATACTGAAAAGAGCTTTGTTGCTTACATCGGTAACGGTCTTGCTCCTATATTCGCTCCTCTGGGCTTTGACAGCTGGCAGGCTGTGGCTGCTGCCTTCTCCGGCTTTGTGGCTAAGGAGTCTATCGTCAGCACGATGGCTATTCTTTCCGGTCTGGCTGAGGCTGCCGAGGATGAGCCTGATTTGTGGACTGCTGTTATGGCGTTCTTCCCGAGTACTGTTGCAGCGTTCTCCTTCCTGGTGTTCAATCTGCTGGATTCTCCCTGCCTGGCAGCGATTTCCACTATGAGCCAGGAGATGAACAGCAAGAAGTGGACCTGGGCAACTATCCTCTTCCAAAACCTGTATGCTTACAGCATCTGCCTGATGGTCTACCAGTTCGGCAGAGTGCTTGTCGGTGGTGAAGCGTTCAGCTTCGGTA
>UMGC01074758.1_pt1 | contig 11688 bp, 6 predicted proteins | sample 1965151 | NCBI WGS metagenome assembly UMGC01 (sample SAMEA4836061, study PRJEB28245) | human gut metagenome | biome: gut microbiome; material: fecal sample | place: Denmark | collected 2008 | reverse complement strand
AAGACGCTCTTCTCGCTCGACGTATCGTCGCTCGTAGCGGGCACGAAGTTCCGCGGCGAATTCGAGGAGCGCATGCAGCAACTGCTCGACGAACTGCGCAAGGCCAAGGACACGATCATATTCATCGACGAGATACACACCATCGTGGGTGCCGGTTCGACACAGGGCAGCCTCGACACGGCCAACATCCTCAAACCGGCACTCGCACGGGGCGAACTGCAGACCATCGGCGCCACGACGCTCGACGAATACCGCGAGAACATCGAAAGCGACTCGGCGCTCGAGCGCCGGTTCCAGAAGGTCGTCGTCGAGCCCACGACGCCCGAGCAGACGCTCCAGATCCTGCGCAACATCGCCTCCCACTACGAGCAGCACCACAAGGTACGCTATACGGAAGAGGCGCTGCAAGCCTGCGTGGAACTCACCGGGCGCTACATCACCGACCGCTTCTTCCCGGACAAGGCGATCGATGTGCTGGACGAGGCGGGCTCGCGCATACACCTGCAATCGGCGCGCGAACCGGCCGAACTCCGCCAGATGGAAAACGCACTCGACCAAGTGCGGCGCGAACGCCGCGAGGCGGTCAAAGAACTGGTCTACGAAAAGGCCGCCTCGGCACGCCTGCGCGAAATCGCACTCCGTTCGAAACTGGGCGAAAGCCGCAACGAATGGCAGCGGTCGCTCGAAACCAACCCCGTGGAGATCACGGCCGAGCATATCCAGCAGGTCATCACCTCGATGACGGGCATCCCCGCCGAGCGCATTTCGGGCGGAGAGATGACCCGCCTGCAAACCCTCTGCCAGCACCTTTCGCAGCGGGTCGTAGGGCAGCAGGAGGCCGTCGAGAAGATCTCGCGCACGATCCGCCGCTCGCGGGCCGGACTCAAGGACGAGAACCGTCCGATCGGGGTATTCCTCTTCGTCGGCCCCACGGGGGTAGGCAAGACGCTGCTGGCCAAGGAGGTCTCGAAATGGCTCTTCGACGAACAGCGCGGACTGATCCGCATCGACATGAGCGAATACAGCGAGAAGCACAACGTCGCCAGGCTGATCGGCTCGCCCCCGGGTTATGTCGGCTACGGCGAGGGCGGCCAGCTCACCGAGACGGTACGCCGCCAGCCCTATGCCGTGATCCTGTTCGACGAGATCGAGAAAGCACACCCCGAGGTCTTCAACACGATGTTGCAGATCTTCGACGAGGGACACCTCACCGACGGCTCGGGCCGCAAGGTGGACTTCCGCAACACGATCATCATCATGACCTCGAACGTCGGGTCGCGCGACGTGGTCAAGAAATCGGTGCAGGTAGGTTACAGCACCGTATCGAAGAGTGCCACAGCCTCCGCGACGCCCCGGTGCGAATACCGCAAGGCACTCGAGCAGACCTTCGCCCCGGAGTTCCTGAACCGGATCGACGACATCGTATTGTTCCGCACGCTGGAACTGAGCGATGTGGAGCGGATCATCGAACTGGAATTGCAAGGGCTGTTCGAACGCACGCGCCGCCTGGGCTACAAGGTGAAGATCACCGACGGAGCCAAGCGTCGCCTGGCGGCCATGGGCTACGAATCGCGCTATGGAGTCCGCTCGCTCAAACGTACGCTGATGGACAACGTCGAGGAACCGCTTTCGACGCTGATCATCGACGGCAAACTCCACGAAGGCGACACGGTCGTCGTCGAGTCGGACAAATCGCACGGCGTAAAGCTGCGGGTGGCATGACTCCCGGACGGTTCAAACCCGTCCCGTTAAAAGAGACCGGCTTGCAACCGGTCTCTGTTTTTATGTTTGCTATTTTTTAAATGATAATTCCCCGAAAGATTTTTTTCATAAATTTGTCCGAATTTAATATTGTTTCACGACACCGACATGCATCATATTCTCCTGAAAGCCCTTGCGTCAGGGCTAATTATGTCCTTGTTTCCGTACGCTGCAATATCGGCGCCCCCCAAGCCGGCACAAACCGACAGTCTGCTTACGCTCTTACCGAAAACACCCGATGCCGCCGACCGGGGACGAATATACGTCCAACTGGCCGATCTGAGCGGCGACAGCCTCGAACTGGCCGCACCCTATTGGGAAGCGGCACTCGCCGAAGCGCACAAGGCCGGGGATACCTACGGATGCAAAGATGCGCTGGACTTTCTGGTTCGTAAATTCGCCGACCGCGACACCCGGCGAGCCGAGAAATACATCGCCCTCTCGGACAGCATTCTCCCGGGTTCCCGCCACGCCCTGTTCCGTTCGTCGCTTTACGCCTACTACCTCTGGAAACAGATGAACGACAACAATTCGATCGAAACGGTAACGCGTGCGCTGGAAGAACTCAAAGGCAAAAACTACGATCGGCTCACGCCCGAGGAGCGCATCGAATGGGAATTCCTGACAGGCCTGGCCATCGACTTTTCGTCGGTCACGACCGAAGCCTACGACAACATCGCCAAGGCGATCCCCTATGTGGAGCGAGCGCTGGAAAACCTCAGGAAATACCCGCTCGAAGAGCGTCTCCACCTGGAAAAGATTTGCCACGACGAACTTTCCGATCTCTATATGCTCTGCAAGGACAAGCGCGCCGAAGAGCAGATCGGGCAATGTATCGACCTGCACCGCAAATGGCTGGCGATGGACGACCGCTTCGAACGGCCCCACCGCGACACGACGGGCTACATGATGCGCGCCTATGCCAAAATGGTATACCTGCGCGACCTGATCTCCCGAGATAAGCTGAACGAGTATTACCAAAAATGTATCGGGCTGGCCCGCGCCAGAGGCGACATGGCGGAAATATACAGCACCAGCGCCCGGTATTATCAGTGTACGGGGGATTACGAACGGGCCGTGGCTTACATCGACTCGACCATAACCGTCTACAAAAGCAAAGGCATAAAAGCGGACTTAGCCCCTATCTATGCCACCCAATCCTATCTGTACGAAGAAATGGGCGATTATAAAAACGCCCTCAAAGCGGTGCGGACAACCAATAACATCCGCTTCAACGAGCGGGTAGAAGAGGCGCAGAGCAGTCTTGCCGAAATGCAGACCTTGTTCGAGGTGGGCAGGCTGGAATTCGAAAAGTCCCGGCTGACCGGCCGCATACGATTCATCGCCCTGCTTGCGGGCGGCATTCTGGTGCTGCTGCTCGTCGGCTGGAGCGTCTACCAGTACGTCATGGTTCGGCAGCTGAAGCAGATAAGGCGGCAACTGACCGATGCCAACGAAGAGATAACCCGCCAAAGCCGCCGCGCCATGGAGAGCGAAAAGATGAAAACGGCCTTCATCAACTCGATGTGTCACGAAATCCGCACGCCACTCAACGCCATCAACGGGTTCTCAGATCTACTGCTCGAAGGCGACCACGACCACAATACGCGGCGCGAATTCCGCGAACAGATATGGGCGAGCACGACCGCGCTGACCACCCTGCTGGAAAACATGCTCGAATTGTCGAGCCTGGTCAGCTCCGAAGAGCCCTTGCCGCTCGCCGAAACCGATCTCGGCCTGCTGTGTGCCGAGCGGCTGCAAATCCAGCGTGAACTTTCCCAAAACCCGTCGGTAGAGTACATCCTCAAGGGGGGGGGTCGCGGCACCTGCGTCATCCCGACCAATGAAACCTATATGACGCGCGTGATCGACAACCTGTTGCAGAACGCCGCCAAATTCACCGCTGCGGGTTCCGTCACGGTCTGCTGCGACAAGGACGACAGCACCCGCAAACTCCGCATCCGCGTAACCGACACCGGCATAGGCATCGCCCCGGACAAGCAGGAATGGGTATTCGACCGTTTCACCAAGGTAGATTCGTTCAAACCCGGGTCGGGCATCGGCCTGTACCTCTGCCGCCTGATCGTCACCCGGCTCGGGGGCGCAATCCGCGTATGCCCCGACTACCGCGCGGGCTGCTGCATCGAAATCACGCTCCCGTACTGACCTCCGGCATGGAATCCGCCCAGAAACGGGCGGATTTTTCATCCCGGGACAGCCCGAGGATTGCAATCCGGACATAAATGGCTATCTTTGCACCCTAATCCGGAAAACCGATGTACAGTTTCTCGAAATACAAAGACCAGTACAAATCCAACCTGCGGCTGGCCCTGCCCGTCGTACTGACGCAATTGGGACAAATCCTCACGCAGGTGGCCGACAACCTGATGGTCGGCCGCTACGGCGGCGACGATCCCGTGCCGCTGGCCGCCGTATCGTTCGGCGGGGCGGTGTTCTTCATCCTTTTCATCGCCGCCATCGGCATCGCGCTGGGCATGACGCCCCTCGTGGGCGAACTCTACGCGCAGGGCGACCGCGAGAAGTCGGCCGGGCTGCTGCAAAACGGCATCCTGTTCTACACGCTGCTCGGGTTCGCGATGGCCGCCGTACAATATGCGGTCATCCCGCTCATGTACGACCTCGGCCAGCCGGTCGAGGTCGTCGACATGGCCATCCCCTACTACAAGATGCTGGTATTCAGCATGCCGTTCGTCATGCTCTTCTTCGCATTCAAGCAATTTCTCGAAGGCGTGGGCAACACCAAGGTCGAGATGGTCGTGACGATCATCGCCAACATGGCCAACATCGGCTTCAACGCGGTGTTCATCTACGGCCGCTTCGGGCTCCCCGAAATGGGTGCCGAGGGTGCCGGGCTGGGTACGCTGCTCTCGCGCATCATCGCCCCGATCCTGATGATCGGCTACTTCTACAACCGCCACAAATACCGCGGCTACCTCGACGGGTTCTCGCCCCGCAACTATTCGTGGGCCACGGTGAAAAACCTGCTGCACATGGGGCTCCCGATCTCGATGCAGATGTTCCTCGAAGCCTCGGCGTTCGTCGGCACTGGCATCATGATGGGCTGGTTCGGCAAGGAGACCATGAGCGCCAACCAGATCGCCGTTACGATCGGCAACTGCGCCTTCATGATCGTCATGTCGATCGGTGCGGCCACCACCATCCGCGTGTCGCACTGCTACGGCGCCCGCAACATCGGGGAGCTGTCGCTGGCGGCCAAGGCGTCGTACCACCTGATGCTCGCCTGGAACGCTTTTGCAGCGCTGGTCTTCATCACCATGCGCAACATCATCCCGACGTTCTTCTCGACCAACCCCGAGGTGATCGCCATCGCTTCGCAACTGCTGGTCTTCGCGGCGCTCTACCAGCTTTCGGACGGCATCCAGAATGTCTCGGTAGGCATCCTGCGCGGCATACAGGACGTGAAAATCATCATGCCGATCGCCTTCGTATCTTACTGGCTGCTGAACCTGCCGGTGGGTTACCTGTTCGGCTTCACGCTCGGCATGGGTCCGACGGGGCTTTTCCTCGGCTTCTCGTTCGGCTTGTCGGCCGCGGCCGTGATGATGATCGTCCGCATCCGGCGCAGCGTCCGCAAGCTCCGCCTGGGCAATTGAGACAACGATTTAGGCAGAGTGGCCGCCGGATAAAAAAAATTTCGTATCTTTACGCAAATTATGCCCACAAATGGACACCGAAAAACAATATACGAAAAAGTGTAAACCCGAAATAGGCCGCGGATGCAGTTTCTGCGATTGCGGCGCAGAGTGCGAGGCGAAGCTCTGCGACGGGTGTTTCAAGCTTCACGAAACGGCGTGGCTCGAGGAGTACCCCGAGAATATCCCAACCGACATCGTGGAGGTGCGGTTCAAGAACACGCGCCGCTCGTTCTACCAGAACGCCAACAACCTGCAGCTCAAGCGGGGCGACATCGTGGCGGTCGAGGCATCGCCCGGACACGACATCGGCGTCGTTTCGCTCACGGGCGACCTGGTAGCACGCCAGATGCGCCGCACGGGATTCAACCCCTACAACGGCGAGTTCAAGAAAGTTTACCGCAAGGCCAAGCCCTACGACATCGAGAAATGGCAGGAGGCCATCGCCCTCGAACATGAAACGATGATCGCATCGCGCCAGATCGCCGCCGACATGGGACTCAACATGAAGATCGGCGACGTGGAATACCAGGGGGACAAGATCAAGGCTATTTTCTACTATATCGCCGACGAGCGTGTCGATTTTCGCGAACTGATCAAGGTCTTCGCCGAGCGGTTCCACATCCGCATCGAAATGAAGCAGATCGGCGCACGCCAGGAAGCCGGGCGCATCGGCGGGCTGGGTGCCTGCGGGCGCGAGCTGTGCTGCGCATCGTGGATGTCGAGCTTCTCGAGCGTCACGACGGGTGCCGCCCGTGCACAGGAGATTTCGCTCAATCCCCAGAAACTGGCCGGACAGTGCTCGAAGCTCAAATGCTGCATGATGTACGAATACGACACCTATGTCGACGCCCGCAAGGAGTTCCCGCGCCTGCGTGAGCCGTTGCAGGCCATCGACGGCGAATATTTCCTCGTCAAGAGCGACATCCTCGCCGGTACGATGACCTTCTCGTCGAGCAAGGATGCGATGGTCAATGTCACCACGCTGCCCGTGTCGCGCGTGCGCGAAATCATGGCACTGAACCGTGCAGGCAAGAAGGTCGACCAGCTGCAGCACGCCGACGACATCCGCCCGATAGCCGAGGAGCCGACCTACCGCTCCGAAGAGGACAGCATCACCCGTTTCGACTCGGCCAAACGGCGCAACAAGCGCGGCCGCAACCGGGGCAAACAGAACGGACAGGAGGGGCAGAACGGACAGCCTTCCCAGGAAACAGGACAGGAGCGCCGCCAGGCTCAGCCGGGGCAGCAGCCCCAGCAGGAGCGCCCCGAACGCCGCCAGCGGCGCAGCGACCGTTCCCGCAACGGGGAGAACCGTAACGGGGAAGGCCGCAGCAACGAGAACCGGAACAACGGGGAGGGCCGCAACGGCGGTGACCGCCGCAACGGGAACCGCAATGAGGCAGCTCCCCGCAACAATGGCAACGGCAACAACGGAGGCAACAACGGCGCAGAGGGCAATACAAACGGCGGGGAACGCCGCGAAGGTGGCAACAGGCGCAACAACCGCAACCGCCGCCGTCCGGGAGGCGAACGCCGCGAAGGGAGCAGCGACAACGGCAGCGGAAGCAACGGGGGTTCAAACGAATAGACGGTGATACGGGCACGTGACATAGCGGCACGTCGCGCAGCAGCCGGAACGCTTCGGCAGACGGCCGGCATTCCGGGTAGCACTGCCACGCAGGCCGGCGCAATGCAGCCCTGTACGACACAACCCGGCACAACGTGGTTCCATACGCCGAGGTCGGGCAGGGCAGCGTCCGGCACAGCCGCATACCGGGATCGGACGGGCAGCGCATTCCGGAAAGTCCGTCGGGCAGTACTCCTTTCCACCGCGGCCTTTGCCGCAGGCTGCGTGTCACCCCACGGAGCCGCGGTGACCGATGTGAATGCCTCGGGCTGGGACGCACCCGCCGCCATCGTCTTCACCAACACCGATACGACGACGCTGCGTGACATGGATTTGTTCCTGCGCTACGACGACCGCATGGATGAAGACACGCTGACGGTACGCATAGCAGTCGTCACACCCGATTCGCTCCGGCACGAAGAGGCTTTCCGGCTCGCACTCCCGGCCGCGCACACTCCGGCCGCCCTGTCGCGCGAGGCCGACCTCCCCTATCGCCGCCGCATCCGTTTCGCCCGCACGGGCGACTACTGCATAACCGTCACACCCGGCCGCCCGGTGAAGGGCATCGAGGCCGTCGGCATAAATATCGTAAAAAGCGAATAAGAGACAACAATGGGCAAGGACAAGCTCCGCAAGTTCCGCGAGAACCTGACTTTCGACTGTTTCATACAACCCGAATTCGACGAGGTATTCCGTTGCGACCACCCGCTCAAAGGGCATTGGCGCAGCGACTTTTTCCATAACGACAACCCGATCGTACTCGAATTGGGCTGCGGCAAGGGCGAATATACCGTAGCGCTGGCCGAGCGCAACCCGTCGCGCAATTTCATCGGCATCGACATCAAGGGTGCACGCATGTGGCGGGGCGCCAAAACCGCCACCGACCGCAAGATGCCCAACGTGGGGTTCCTGCGCACGCGCATCGAGTTTATCAACGGCCTGTTCGCCGAGGGCGAGGTCGACGAGATATGGATCACCTTCCCCGACCCGCAACTCAAGAGCCGCCGGGCGAAGAAACGCCTCACCTCGCCGCTTTTCCTCGGATATTACGCCCACATACTGTCCCCGGGCGGATGGATCAACCTCAAGACCGATTCGAAACATCTTTTCGGCTATACGAACGAGGTGGTGCGCCGCTACGGCCTGCCGTGCGAAGTCTCGAACGCCGACATCTACGGCACGGGCTACGCCGACGAGGTGCTGTCGGTTAAGACCGCCTATGAAAAACGATTCCTCGAAATGGGGCTTCCGATCACCTACACCCGTTTTTCGCTCGCCGGGCGCCATAAATTCCCGTGGTTCGACTGGGAAGAGGACGAGAAGGCGGAGAAGGACAACGAAGAGGCACGGCTGGGTTAGCACGCCGAACAGAGAAGGGTGGTTGTAGCCGCATCGCCTGTAAGGAATAGATAAGGTTCGACACCTCACCCCATACCCGGGACTCTTTACGCACCCCGCATTTTTTGCCGCATAGAGTCATTTGCCCGATCTACCCCATGCCCGGAGCTGGTTACGCACCCCGTAGTTTTGCCCGGGTAGAGCCATTTACCCGATCCCCGCATCCCCCCCTTCTGCGGGGATTTCCATATCCGAGCCCCGGTTACCGCAACCCGCCGCTCCTCTTCCCGGTAGCCTCCAGGCTTCCGAGTTCCCGCGACTCCCGATCACGCCCTCCCGCCATTCGGCAGGGCCCGCACCTGCGGATCCAGCAGCCCCATCCGCCATGCCGACATACGGTCACGGCCTGCTCCTCCGTCCTGCCTCCGGTGTCTATTTCGCCCTTACCTTCGCAGCCACCTCCCTGCGACGCCCCGGATCAGGCCTGCCCCATCCCTATCTCCGCCCCTTTCTCCGCCCGCCTCGGCTCTCCCGACGCCTCGTCCCGACCCAGTGCTGCATACTCCGCAATCAAATGCTTATCTTATAAACATAGGTACGATCCCCTCCCGCACCATTCTACTAATTTTTTAGAAGGAAAATTTGCATATCTAAAAATTTAGTAGTAAACTTGCAACAGGAACTAAAAAAGCGCTTTTTTGATATGGATAAGAAATTAACGGAACTCACACGCGGCGAAGAGGAGATCATGCAGATACTCTGGAGGCTGGGCGATGTGGTGGTCAACGAAATCATCGCCCAGACAAAAGAACCCCGCCCGAAATACACCACGGTCGCAACCTTCCTCAAAATCCTCGAAAACAAAGGTTTCGTCAACCACACGCCCGAGGGCAAAAGCCACCGCTACTATCCGGCCGTAAGCCGCGAAGAGTACGCACGCGGGGTCATGTCGTCGGTACTGTCGTCCTATTTCGACGGCTCGCTGGCACAGATGGTTTCGTTCTTCTCGCGCCATGAGGACATCTCGGTCACGGAGATGGAGGAGATTCTCCAAATCATGCAGAACGCCCGCAAATAATCGCCCGCTCCGCCCCAAGCCCTTACGACCATGAAAACGCTGGCCATATATGCCCTCGAAGTCCTCGCATGCAGCGGCGTGCTGTTAGCGGCCTACACCATCCTGCTCGACCGCAGGGTGAAATTCCGCTGGTGCCGCCTGTACCTGCTTGCCTCGACGGCCGCAGCCGCACTGATCCCCCTGCTACGCATCCCCGTATGGCCGGGGCAGGTCATCGTGGCGACCCCGACCGTAACTGCGCCCGACCTCGCTGACTGGACGGCCGAAGTGCTGCCCGACGCCGAGGCGCACGCCATCACGCCCGGGCATCTGTGCCTGGGGCTTTACCTGGCAGGCGCAACCCTGATCCTCGGCATCATGTTGTGGCAGATATTCCGTATCCGGCGCCTGCGGCGCGGCGCGGAGGTCACCCGCACGGGCAAATACAGGATCGTGCGCACGCAGCAGGAGATCGCTTCGTTCTCGTTCTTCCGCACAATCTACATATGGGCCGCAACCCCCGCCGCGGAAATGGGGGCGATCCTGGCCCACGAATCGAGCCACATAGCCCACCGCCACTCCCTCGAGCGGATCGTCATGGAAACCATGAAAGCCGCCCTGTGGTGGAACCCCTTCGTATGGATAGCCGCACGGCGGCTGACCGAGGCCGAGGAATTCGAGGCCGACAGCGACGTGCTCACGAGCGGCTACGACAGGGCCGAATACATGCAAACGATCTTCAAGCAGCTTTTCGGTTATAGTCCGGAAATAGCCAACGGGCTGCGTAACTCACTTACTAAAAAACGCTTTAAAATGATGACTACGCAGACAAAAAGCAGGCACAGCCTGCTCCGGCTGGCAGGTATACTGCCAGCCCTGATCGGGCTCCTGTGCGCATTCTCTTTCACTACGCGCGCCGCAGTGATCGTCGCCCCGGCAACCGGCACCGGTATCGAAACCGCTCCCGGGCAGGAAACACAGAATGCCGGAGATGAAAAAAAAGACAAGACACGCAGCGTGTCGATAGAGGTTCGGAGCAAGGACAAAGGAGCGCTCTCCGGGGCCATCGTACAGGTCATAGGCACGACGCAGGGCACCGTGACCGATACGGACGGGCATGCCGAGATCGCCGTCCCGGGCGGCAGCAAACTCATGATAAGCTATCCCGGCTACGAACCGGCGACGGTCGATACGAAGCAGCATAGCCAAAAGGAGGCCAGCGTCGTCGTGTTGCTCCGAACTGAAAACAAGGCCGCAAGCTCGTCAAACCAAGGAGCGGCAACCACCGAAAAACAGGTCGCCGTAACGGTACTTAAGGACGGCGAACCCCTGCCCGGAGCAGTGATAACGATAAAGGATACGCAAAAGGGCGTTGTCACCGATAAATCGGGACATGCGGAAATCTACGCTCCGCAGGGATCAATACTCACAGTCACCTACGTCGGTTGCAAACCCTACCTGCTGGAGGTCGGAGAGGCAGCCCGTCAGTTTGCCGGGATCCCGCTGGAATCCGAAACCCCGGGGACACCGGTGCTTTCGGCCGAGATCGGCAAACCGCTCTGGGTGGTCGACGGGATCGAGGTGGCCCCCGATTTCATAAACAAGCTCGATCCGAACCGCATCGAAAACATAACGGTACTCAAAGACCAATCCGCCGTAGCGACCTACGGGCAGGAAGCCCGCAACGGCGTGGTAATCATAACGACCAAAGGTGATACGGCCCTGCCCGCCAGACCGGAGAACGCCCGCCAGGAGCATGGAAAAGCCACAACACAGGCTGAGGCACACGACGAAGCGATCCGCGAAACCGGGGAAACGGAGGACGACCAGCCGTTCCTGATCGCCGAGACCATGCCCTTGTTCCCGATGCAAGAGGGCGGCAACCCGGGATACGGTGACCTCAACACTTTTCGCGCATGGGTGCAGAAAAACATAAAATACCCCGCCGAGGCATTCAGGAACGGGGAACAGGGGCGTGTCGTACTGTCGTTCGTCGTCGAAAAGGACGGCTCGGTAAGCAATATCCAGATACTTCAGACGCCGGGCAAGGCATTCTCGGAAGAGACGCGGCGCGTCGTCGCAGCTTCGCCCAAATGGAAACCGGGCGAACAGCGCGGCGAAAAGGTGCGTGTGAGATATACGCTGCCCGTTGATTTCAGAATAACTGCTACGGCACAGGACACTAAGACCAGTGAAAACAAAGGCTCCGGGGAAGAGCCGTTCCTGGT
>UMGC01005702.1_pt1 | contig 11794 bp, 10 predicted proteins | sample 1965151 | NCBI WGS metagenome assembly UMGC01 (sample SAMEA4836061, study PRJEB28245) | human gut metagenome | biome: gut microbiome; material: fecal sample | place: Denmark | collected 2008 | reverse complement strand
CGGCGTCCACCGGCGTGAACAAGATCCAGGCGGGTAATCTGGATATTGAGCTCCAGTATGCCACGGCATGGGATGGTACCACGGGAGCACCGACTGCTTGGGCGGATGCCGAGGGTCAGACACTTACTTTCAAAACCAAGGACAACAGAGCCACTGACAAGATTCTCTGGGAGCCGGGCTGCCGGTATGAGCTGCCGGAGCTGCGCATCGTCAACAAGGGCAATCTGGCTCTGAAGTACAAGATCACTGTAAACGGTGTGACCGGCGATGCAAAGCTGCTGAAAGCTATCGACTTTACGGCAAAGATGGGTACCACTGAAATTGCCCTCGATAGCTTGGAGGGTGCTATTCTGCCGAATGGCGCAGCTCCGACACCGGCGGGCGAAGCGGTCGAAGTAACTGAGCCCATCACCATCAAGGGCGTGATGAAGACCACCGCTGGTAACGAGTATCAGAGTCTGTCCATCGACGGCATCGGCATCACCGTCGTTGCGACGCAGTATACATACGAAAACGACAGCATTGACAATACTTATGATGCAAATGCCGACGCTACCATTCAAGTGAACAGCGACAACATTCAGGACTATCTGGACGGCAAGTACGGCTCCATCGACGGCATGACGCTGGTGCTGGCTGCGGGCGACTATGGTACACTGGAGTTGGGTCGCGCCACAAAGTATCCGGGCAGCAATACCAAGTATTACTGTGACGGCAACGAATCCAATCCTGCTGCGATCAAGCAGGATATAGCCAATCATCCCAACGGCGGCGCAGGTAAACGCGAATATGTCCGCTCTATGAGCAATGTTACCCTCAAGGCCGCCGATGGTGCAGAGGTGACCATCAACGGGCTGGTTGCGTTCGGCGGACAGGTCAACAACACAAAGTGGTACAGCAGGGATTTCGTCGCTGGCAGGGTTGCAAATGACAATAACACCAGCTACTACATCAATCAGAAGTGGAACAATATCACCTTTGAGGGTCTGACTTTCACGGATGCGGTCAACATTGAGGCGTTCCAGAATGCGACCGACATCAATGAAATTAAGTTTGACAATTGCTCTTTCACCGTCAATGATGATGCCGCAGAGACGAGATGCCTTCGTTTGGCGACAGGCGGTGACTGCAAGTCCACTGGCCTTGCGGTCACAAACTGCAAATTCTACGATGGTTTTGAGGGCGTTCTGACCATTGCCACGACTGATGTTACGGTGAGCGGCTGCACCTTCACGGGGCTTAGCAAGAACGCTATCGACCTGCTCGTTGGAACGAATGGATATGGCAAGGTCACTGTCACGAATAACACGATCCAGAACATGGGCAACGGTAAAGGTGTTATTCTTCGCCTGGGCGTCGTTGACGCAAAGGCGGCTCTTACGATCAAGGACAATACGGCCAGCGGTGCGTTGAACTTCAAGGGTAATCTGGCGATCAAGGTCGATAGCCTTGCCAAAGGCATTACCTATGATATTTCCAACAACACTTGGAATGGTCTGGGTGTGAGCCATACAGAACTCAACGGCTAATTAAAAGGTCTGCCAGTCCTCCGCCTTCCACGGTGGATTCCCCCGCGGTTCCCGCTTGAAAAAGCGGCGAATATAACCCTCCTCCGTCTGTGCGACACATGGACGGAAAACGCGCGGCGCCCCGCAAGGGGCGCCGCGTTGTTTGTTGTAGGGGACGCCGTCCCGACGTCCCGTCAGCGCGGCGGCGCCGCGCTGGGAGACGGATTCCCACGCCAGTGTGTACCCCAAGGGCACTTGCTTCGCGGCGCGCACTGGCTCGGAATGACAGCGCTTCGCGCTGACACCTCCCTTTCAGAGGGGGCGAGGGGGAGACGGATTCCCACGCCAGTGACGGCGGGGCACGCGGGCCCCGCCCTACGGGACGGTATGTTGAACCGCGTGTAGGGGACGGCGAACGGTGGGGAAAAATGTTTACACTTGCGGCGTTGACGCTGGGGAACTATTATTGTATAATAAACTGATTTATTATGGGGAGGCGTACCTTTATGTGGATCGCAAAGGACTGGAAGGATTACGAACTGCTGGACTGCGGCGGCGGCGAAAAGCTGGAGCGGTGGGATCGGCAGGTACTGGTGCGCCCCGACCCGCAGGCTATATGGGAGACGGACAAGACCGGCCGGGTGTGGCGCAGCGCCAACGGGCGGTATTCCCGCAGCTCCACCGGCGGCGGTCACTGGGACAAGGGCAAGCTGCCGGAGAGCTGGCAGGTACATTACAAAGACCTGACGTTTCAGGTGAAGCCCATGAACTTCAAGCACACGGGGCTGTTCCCGGAGCAGGCGGTGAACTGGGATTTCGCCATGGACAAGATACGGAACGCCGGGCGGCCGGTGCGGGTGCTGAATCTGTTTGCCTACACCGGCGGCGCGACGGTGGCCTGCGCCAAGGCGGGCGCGTCCGTGTGCCATGTGGACGCAGCCAAGGGCATGGTGGCCTGGGGCAAGGAAAACGCCCGGCTCAGCGGGCTGGCCGAGGCGCCCATCCGCTGGATCGTGGACGACTGCGCCAAGTTCGTGGAGCGGGAGATACGCCGGGGCAAGACCTACGACGCCATTATCATGGATCCGCCCTCCTACGGCCGGGGGCCCGGCGGCGAGGTGTGGAAGCTGGAGGACAGCCTGTACCCCTTCGTGGAGCTGTGCGCACGGGTGCTGTCGGACAAGCCGCTGTTTGTGATCCTGAACAGCTACACCACCGGCCTTGCGCCGTCGGTGCTGGGGTATATACTGCACATGCTGGTGGGGGAGAAGTTCGGCGGGACGGTCACGTGGGACGAGCTGGGGCTACCCTGTACCGCCAGCGGCATGGCGCTGCCCTGCGGCGCCACGGGAAGATGGTTTTCCGAGTAAACGAGAACGGAAGTAATTGCGTATGGCAGTGATGATAGAGACAAAGGATCTCACCTATACCTATCCCGCGCCGGAGGGGGAGACGAATCCCCCGGCGCTGCGGGGCGTGTCGGTGACGATCGAAAAGGGCAGCTTCACGGTGGTGCTGGGGCACAACGGCTCCGGCAAGTCCACCTTTGCCAAGCATTTGAACGCGGTGCTGCTGCCGTGCGGCGGCGCTGTGTATGTGGAGGGGATGGACACCCGCGACGAGAGAATGCTGCTGGAGATACGGCGGCGGACGGGCATGGTGTTCCAGAACCCGGACAACCAGATCGTCGCCAACGTGGTGGAGGAGGATGTGGCCTTCGGGCCGGAGAATCTGGGCGTGCCCACGGCGGAGATACGCCGGCGGGTGGACGACGCGCTGGCGGCGGTGGGCATGGAGCAGTTTGCCCGCCACGCGCCGCACCTGTTGTCCGGCGGACAGAAGCAGCGCATCGCCATCGCGGGCATTCTGGCCATGGAGCCGGAGTGCATCGTGCTGGACGAGGCCACGGCTATGCTGGATCCCGCGGGACGGCGGGAGGTCATCGACACCGTGCGGCGGCTGAACCGGGAGAGGGGCATCACCGTGGTGCTCATTACCCACCACATGGCCGAGGCGGAGAGCGCCGACCGGGTCATCGTCATGAACGACGGACAGGTGGCTATGGACGGCGCGCCCCATGACGTGTTCGCCCAGGTGGACAGGCTCCATGAGCTGGGTCTGGCGGCGCCGGACACGGTGGAGCTGCTGCACCTGCTGCGGGAGGCAGGAATAGACGTGCCGCTGACCGGCCTGACGGTGGACGAGTGCGCCGATACCATTTGCCGCGCCTTCGGCGGGGCGGAAGGGGAGTAACATTGGAACCGATCTTGCAGATAGAGAACCTGACCCACACCTATTCGGCGGGAACGCCGTTCCAGCGCAGCGCCGTGGAGGGGCTGAGCCTGACGGTGGGCAAGGGAGAATTTTTGGGTATCATCGGACACACCGGCTCCGGCAAGTCCACGCTGATACAGCATCTCAACGGGCTTTTGCAGCCCACCTCCGGCCGCATCCTGCTGGAGGGGAAGGATATATGGGCGGAGCCGAAGAAAATACGGGACGTGCGGTTCAAGGTGGGGCTGGTGTTCCAGTACCCGGAGTACCAGCTGTTCGAGGAGACGGTGTACAAGGACATCGCCTTCGGCCCGAAGAACATGGGACTGGACAGCGGGGAGATCGACCGGCGTGTGCGGGACGCGGCGGCCTTTGTGGGGCTGGACGCGGAGCTGCTGGACAAGTCGCCCTTTGAGCTGTCCGGCGGGCAGAAGCGCCGGGTGGCTATCGCCGGCGTGATCGCCATGGAGCCGAAGGTGCTGGTGCTGGACGAGCCCACGGCGGGACTTGATCCCCAGGGGCGGGACGCCATTCTCGCCCAGATACAGGCCTATCACCGCGCCAAGGGCGCGGCGGTGGTGCTGGTGAGCCACAGCATGGAGGAGATCGCCCGGAACGTGGAGCGGATCGCCGTGCTGTCCGACGGGCGGGTGCTGATGCAGGGCACGCCGGAGCAGGTATTCGCCCGCGCCCACGAGCTGGAGCAAGTGGGGCTGGACGTGCCGCAGGTGACGAAGGTGGCCGCCGCGCTGCGGGCGCGGGGACTGGATATCGACCCGGCGGTGTATACCGTGGAGGCGCTGGAGCAGCGGCTGCTGGCGCTGAGAGGGGGAGCCGGGGCATGCTGAAGGATATCACGCTGGGACAGTTCTTCCCGGCGGACACGCCGGTACACCGGCTGGATCCCCGGACAAAGCTTTTGTGCGTCATTCTCTATATCGTGGCGCTGTTCAGCGCCAAAAGCGTGCTGACCTACGGGATCATGATCGCGGTGCTGACGGTGTCGGTGCTGGTGTCGAGGGTGCCGTTCAAGTCTCTGACCAAGGGGCTGAAGCCGGTGTATTTCGTGGTGGCGTTCACGGCCATCATGAACATGTTCTTTACCGCCGGTACGCCGGTGGCGGACGTGTGGCTGCTGCGGAGCATCACATGGGAGGGCATTATTGCCGCCGTGCAGATGGTGCTGCGGATCATTCTGCTCATCATGGGCACGTTCCTGATGACGTACACCACCAGCCCCATTGCCCTGACGGACGCCATGGAGAACCTGCTGGGGCCGCTGAAGAAGCTGAAGCTGCCCGTTCACGAGCTGGCCATGATGATGTCCATCGCCCTGCGGTTCATCCCCACGCTGATCGAGGAGACGGACAAGATCATGTCGGCGCAGAAGGCGCGGGGCGCGGACTTTGAGACGGGGAATATCTTCCAGCGCGCCAAGGCGCTGGTGCCGATCCTGGTACCGCTGTTCATCAGCGCGTTCCGCCGCGCCGACGAGCTGGCCACGGCCATGGAGTGCCGGTGCTATCACGGCGGCGAGGGACGGACGGCGCTGCGGGTGCTGCGCTATAAGGCGGCGGACTATGCGGTGCTGGCGGGCTTTGTCGTGCTGACGGCGGGCATCATCGTGCTGAAGAAATTCGGATTCTGAGAAAAAGGAGGCGGTGCGGATGCGGAACATCGCGCTGATACTGATGTACAACGGCACCGCCTATCACGGCTGGCAGGTGCAGAAAACGGAGATCTCCGTGGCACAGACGCTGGAGAAGGGACTGTCCATGGTGTGCGGTCATCCGGTGAAGGTGACGGGCTGCGGACGGACGGACGCCGGCGTGCACGCGGAGCACTATGTGGCCAATTTCCGCACGGAATCGCGGATCCCGGTGGAGCGGCTGCCCTTCGCGGTGAACACCCACATACCGGAGGACATCGTGGTGAAGGCAGCCTATGAGGTGGCGGAGGACTTCAACGCCATCGGCTCGTGCATCAAAAAGGAGTACACCTATCGCATCTATAACTCCCGAATCAAGAACCCGTTCTATGTACACCGGGCGTATTTCTATCCCAAGAAGCTGGACGAGGCACTGATGGATCGCGCCGCCCGGATGTTCGAGGGCACCCACGATTTCGCCGCGGTGCGCAGCGTGGGAACCAATGTGCGCAGCACTGTGCGCACCATCCACTACTGCCGGGTGACGCGGAACGGAGAGCTGCTGGAGCTGAAGGTATGCGCGGACGGATTTCTGTATAATATGGTACGTGCCATCACGGGCACGGTGCTGTACGCGGCGGAGGGAAAGCTGACGCCGGAGGACATCCCGGAGATACTGGACTCCGGGAACCGGACGCTGGCGGGGCCCACGGCACCGCCGGGCGGACTGTATCTCACCCGCGTGTGGTATGAGGATGAACGGCTGAATGGATAACAACACCAACAACTGGAAAGAGTTCACGCTGGGCAACCCCCAGGAGGAGCAGCCCCGCCGCGTGGCGAAGAGAAGTAAGCGCAAGCCGCTGCTGGCGCTGCTGATCGTGGCGGTGCTGGCCGTCGGCGCGGTGACGGCGGCGGTGCTGCTGGATCGGAGCGGCTTTGACGGCCTGCGGCGCAGCATCATCTACGCCAAGGCGGTGAAGGACGAGAACGGCTGCGCCCAGCTGTACCGGTACAGCAGCGACCAGTCGGGGCGGTTCGCGTCGCTGGAGGGCAGCCTTGTCTCCGTGTCCATGCACCAGATCGCGGTGCTGGACGAGAAAAACAGGGCGGTGTACGACGAGGCGGTGAAGCTCCAGACCCCGGCGCTGCAGGCGCAGGGCGGCCGCGCCGTGGCCTACGACGTGGGCGGCACGGCGGTGTATGTGCTGTCGGACAAGGGGCTGGTGTACACGCTGGACTGCGCCGGAGAGGTGCTCAGCGCGTCCCTGAACCAGAAGGGGTGGCTGACGGTGGTGTGCAGCGAAAGCGGCTATAAAGCCACCGTGCGGGTATACGACGCGGACGGGCAGGCGGTGTTCGCCTACCGGTCGGCGGATCGGTTCGTGATGACGGCGGCGCTGTCTGCCGACAGCCGGACGCTGGCGGCAGTGACCATGGGGCAGGAGAACGGCGTGTTCGCCAGCTATGTGGTGTTCTATCATGTGAACAGCGACAAGGAAGCGGGCAAGTGTACGCTGCGGGGCAGCGTGGTCTATGACCTGGCGGCCGCGGGCAGCGGCTTCTGCGCCGTGACGGAGGAACAGCTGTGCTTTATCGGCACGGACGGCGTGATGACCGCCGCCTACGACTACGGCGGGGACTATCTGCGCCGGGTAAGCGTCAGCGAGGACGGCTATGCCGCCGTGCTGCTGGGGCGCTATCGCACCGGCACCCAGCATCGGGTGGTGACGGTGGACGACGACGGCAGGGAGCTGGCGTCGCTGGAGCTGGACGCGGAGGTGAGCAGCCTGTCCGCCGCCGGGCGGTATGTGGCGGTGCTCACCGGCGAGGAGCTGTATATCTACGACAGGCAGCTGGCGCTGTGCGCCCAGCTGGAGGAGGTCAGTCAGGCACGGGAGGTGCTGATGCGGAGCGACGGCTCCGCGGTGCTGGCGGGCAGTACGGCGGCCAGCCTGTACCTGCCGTAAGCGTGGAGCGCGGAGAATGCGCAAGAGGTGAAGCTATGAGCAATGTAGGGGTATTTGTGGATTTGGCGCTGGCGGCGTTGCTGCTGATCGCGCTGGTCATGGGCTGGCGGCAGGGCTTCGTGCAGGCGCTGACCCGGATATTGGTGGTGGTGGCGGCGCTGCTGCTGGCGGGCTGGATCGCCGGGAAGCTGGCGGAGCCGGCGGCCAGATGGCTGGAGCCGGTGCTGACGGAAAAGCTGGAGCAGCGGCTGACGGCACAGGGCAATACCAGCGACGCCGGCGAGATGCTGGCGGCCTTCGGCTTCGAGGGGGATACCCTGTCGAAGCTGGTGGACAGCGCTGTGCAGAAGGCACAGCAGGCGGGTGAGACGCTGCTGAGCGCCGTGGTGTCCACGGCGCTGCGCTCCGCGGCCTATGCGGTGGTGTATGTGGTGTCGTTTTTGCTGCTGCTGGTGGTGCTGCGGCTGGCGCTCTCGCCGCTGCACCTGTTTACAAAGCTGCCGGTGGTACACGGCGCCAACGCCCTGCTGGGCGGGGCGCTGGGACTGGTGAAGGGCGCGCTGCTGGTGTTTCTGGCGGTGTGGGTGCTGCAAAAATTACAGCTGCTGGTCACACCGGAGCTGGTGGACAAAACGGTGCTGCTGAAATTCTTCGCCCGGAACAGCCCTATCGATCTGATCGCAAAGCTGTGAAAACGGCTATAATACATACATGATGTATCGTATAAGAGATAACGGAGGAAAACCATGCAACCGACTCTTTGTTCCAAATGTAAGAAAAACGTGGCTGTGGTGTTCATCTCCCGGATGAACGAGAAAAACGAAATGGTCAACGAGGGACTCTGCCTGCAATGCGCCGCCAAGCTGGGGCTGCCGCAGGTGGAGGACATGATGAAGCGAATGGGCATTACGCCGGAGGATCTGGAGAACATCAACAGCGAGATGATGCAGGCCTTCGGCGGCGCGGAGGAGCTGGACACGGTGAATGACGAGGGGGACGAGGACGACGAGGAGAGCGGCAAGACCGCCACGTTCCCGTTCCTGAACCGCCTGTTCAACAACAATGCCAATCCCCCGGCCGAGCAGCAGCCGACCCAGAGCGGCGGCGCAGGGCAGTCCGCCGGGCGCAAGACGGAGAAAAAGCGGAAATTCCTGGACAACTACTGCATCAACCTGAGCCAGCGCGCCCGGGAGGGCAAGCTGGACGCCGTGATCGGCCGGGAGCAGGAGATCGAGCGGGTGGTGCAGATCCTGAACCGCCGCCAGAAGAACAACCCCTGCCTGATCGGTGAGCCGGGCGTGGGCAAGACCGCCATCGCCGAGGGGCTGGCGCAGCGCATCGCGGCGGGCGAGGTGCCCTTCAAGCTGCGGGACAAGGAGGTCTATCTCCTTGACCTGACGGCGCTGGTGGCGGGCACCCAATTCCGGGGACAGTTCGAGAGCCGCATGAAGGGGCTGATCGAGGAGATCCGCAAGGCCGGGAACGTGATCCTCGTTATTGACGAGGTACACAACATCGTGGGCGCGGGCGACGCCGAGGGCAGCATGAACGCCGCCAACATCCTCAAGCCCGCCCTCAGCCGGGGCGAGATACAGGTCATCGGCGCCACCACGTTCAACGAGTACCGCAAGCATATCGAGAAGGACACGGCGCTGGAGCGCCGGTTCCAGCCGGTGACGGTGAACGAACCGAATATGGAGGATACGCTGAAGATATTGCAGGGTATCGCTCACTACTACGAGCAGTTCCACGGCGTGGCCATCCCGCAGGGGGTGCTGCGGCAGGCGGTGGTGCTGTCGGAGCGCTATATCACCGACCGCTATCTGCCGGACAAGGCCATCGACCTGATCGACGAGGCGTGCTCTGACCGGAACCTCCACGACCCGGAGATCAACCGGCGGATGGAGCTGGAGCGCGAGCTGGAAAATCTGACCTTCGAGCGGGAGAGCCTGATGTCGGCGCAGCCGGCGGACGGCCAGCAGTTCACCGAGCAGGAGCTTGACCGGCGGTATGAGCGCATTGCGGAGCTGCGCAGCCAGGAGCTGCGGGTGACGGAGGAGCTGAACGCCATCCGTGCCAAGGGTATGCCGGAGCTGACCATGGAGAACATCGCCCGCGTGATCGAGATGTGGACGAAGATCCCGGCCAGCAAGATCAAAGAGGAGGAGTTCAAGCGGCTGGCCGAGCTGGATCAGCGGCTGCGCGCCCAGGTGGTGGGGCAGGACGAGGCCATTGCCGCCGTGTCCGCCGCCATCCGCCGCAACCGGGTGGGCATCTCCCCCAAGCACAAGCCGGTGAGCTTCATCTTCGTGGGGCCCACCGGTGTGGGCAAGACGGAGCTGGTGAAGCAGCTGGCGGACGATCTGTTCAACGCGCCGGAGAGCCTGATCCGGCTGGATATGTCCGAGTTCATGGAAAAGCACTCCGTGTCCCGGATCGTGGGCAGCCCTCCGGGCTATGTGGGCTATGACGAGGCGGGGCAGCTGACGGAGAAGATCCGGCGCAAGCCCTACTCCGTGGTGCTGTTCGACGAGATCGAGAAGGCGCACCCGGATGTGCTGAATGTGCTGCTGCAAATTCTGGACGATGGGCAGATCACCGACGCCCACGGGCGGAAGGTGAACTTTGAGAATACGGTCATCGTCATGACCTCCAACGCCGGGTCAGACAACAAGGCATCCGGCGCGGTGGGCTTCGGCGGCAGCGCCGACGACCAGGGGAAGGAGCGCATCATGAAGGCATTGCAGGACTTCCTGCGGCCGGAGTTCCTGAACCGTGTGGACGAGATCGTGTGCTTTAACCACCTGACGAAGGAAAATTTCTGCGGCATCGCGCGGATCATGCTGGAGGAGCTGAAGGCGTCGCTGGGCGAGAAGGGCTATCAGTTCCGGTACGACGACGCGCTGGTGGACTATCTGGCGGAGAAGTCCTATTCCCTGACCTACGGCGCGCGGAACCTGCGGCGGCTGATCCAGAAGGAGCTGGAGGATCCCATGGCGGCGAAGATCATCGACGCCTTCGAGCATCCCATCACGCAGATCGGCGCCACCGCCAGGGACGGCGCGGTGCAGCTGTACACATTGTGAGGTGAGCGGTATGCTGTTTCGCAAGGATATAGACCCCCGGTGCGCCTACTGCGCGCGGGGCAGCCGCATCGGCGACGACAAGGTGGCCTGCGTCAAGCGGGGCATCGTGCTGCCGGAGGATCGGTGCAGCGCATTCAAATACGATCCGCTGAAGCGGGTACCGCCCCGTCCGATGAAGCTGGAGACAGCGGGGCTGAGCGAAGAGGACTTCCAGCTGTAAAAACAGAACAGACGGCCGCCGCAGGGCGGCTGTCTGCGCATGGAGGGAACGGAAATGCGTATCAAAAAGGTATGGGCGGTATATTTCAGCGGCACCGGCACCACGGAAAAGACGGTGCGGCGCATCGCGGCGGGCATGGCACAGGCGCTGGACGCGGAGTTGGCGGTATACGATTTTACCACTCCGGCGGCGCGGCAGCGGGAGCTGCGGTTTAACGCGGAGGAGCTGGCGGTGCTGGGCGTGCCGGTGTACGCCGGGCGTGTGCCCAACGTGCTGCTGCCCTACTTGACGAAGCAGCTGCACGGCGGCGCACTGGCGGTGCCGGTGGTGCTGTTCGGCAACCGGAACTTTGACGATGGGCTGATCGAGCTGCGGAATATCCTGACGGAGGATGGCTTCATGCCGGTGGCCGGCGGCGCGTTCGTGGGCGAGCACGCCTTCTCCCGCACGCTGGGCGCGGGGCGTCCCAACGGGGACGATCTGGCGGAGATGGATGCTTTTGCGCGCCGCGCAGCGGAGAAGGTGACGGCGCTGACGTCTGCGCCTGCAGAGCCGGTGGCCGTCTGGGGCGAGACGCCGATCCGACCCTACTATACGCCCCGCGACCGGCACGGGAACCCCATCAACATCCTGAAGGTGAAGCCGAAAACGGATATGGACAGGTGCGGCGGCTGCGGGCTGTGCGCAGCGCGGTGCCCCATGGGAAGCATCGACCCAGCGGATGTGTCGCAGGTGACGGGGATCTGCATCAAGTGCTGCGCCTGCGTGAAGGGCTGTCCTGCGGAAGCGAAATATTTCGACGACGCGGGGTATCTGTATCACAAGAGCGAGCTGGAGGAGGTCTATGCGCGCCCGGCGGCCAATGAAGTGTTTTTGTAAGGTTTAGACGCGGGAAAACGGGGATAATACATAAGCAGAGCTGATAATAAGAATGGTTCTATTCGGAGTAGACAAAAGACGAAATTAGCCGTTGACAAATGCTTCCAAGCGTGGTAATCTAACAAAGCTGTCCGACAGGGCGGCGCACATGAGTAAAATCCAGTCAACGAAAAATGTCTGAAAAAGGTAAAAAAGTAGTTGACAAGATG
>UMGC01050451.1_pt1 | contig 11858 bp, 8 predicted proteins | sample 1965151 | NCBI WGS metagenome assembly UMGC01 (sample SAMEA4836061, study PRJEB28245) | human gut metagenome | biome: gut microbiome; material: fecal sample | place: Denmark | collected 2008 | reverse complement strand
GAGGCGGGCGAAGAGGTCCCCGCGGATTTCTCGAAACGCTTCTACAAAGGCGAGGAGACATTCACCGTCAAACCCGGCGAAACGACCAATGCGAAGGTAGTTTGCAAGATCGCGAACACCGTCGTCGAAGTCAAATTCGACGCTTCGATCGTCGAGAATCTCGATCCGGGCTACTTCGTATGGATAGCCGGTACGGACAAATTCGACGAGGCGGAAGCCGAGTCGGGTGCGGTTCCTGCGCTCAAATTCACGGACGAAGGCACGGGCTATTACACCCTGCCCGCAGGTACGACTTCGCTGGCGTGGATGTTCCGCGGCACGCATACGTCGGGCAAGGAGGTCGAGATGGAAAACATGCTGACCGAGGTCAAGGCCGGCGGCAAATACGTCTTCACCTTCCGCTACTCCCCCGACCTGCCGGGTTATATCGACGCCCTGCTGATCCGCGTCGATACCGAGACGGAAGACAAGGACGACGAGATTATTTTCAGTCCCGATCCGGCCCTTCTCACCGAGGGATTCGACAACGACGAACTGCAGAAATATACGTCCGGCGAGAAGAAATACCGGATCATGGCTTTCGCGGAACTGAAAAAATTCACGGTCTCGGTCGGCGACGACAGCTACGACCTGCTCACCGGCACGCACGAAGGCATTTCATTCTCGCCTACCGATAAATACAACACCGAACTGACGTTGTCCGACGCCTTCTTCGCAGGACTAGCGGGCGGCGACCACGCCGTGACGATCCATGTGGAAGACGCCAACGGCGGCAGCAACGAGATTTCGACGACCTACCGTCTGCAGGGACTGGTTCCGGTTACGGAAAAAAGCTACGACCTCTGGGCCAATACCGTAACGCTGCAGGTCGTGGATTTCACCCGGTCGGCAAACGTAACGTTCGGTCTGTGCGGCAGCGACGGCCAATGGAAATACCTGACCGGCACGTCGCAGGGCGACGATTTCATCTCGGCGACCTATGCGCCCGAATGGGAAAATAAGACCGAAGCCGACTGGAGTACGCCCAATACGGTGCTGCCCTATTCGCGAATCAAAGACGGGACCGGCATTTCCGCAGGAAACACTTATGACTATAAAGCCACCATTAACGGCGCAGAGCATACCGGGCAATTCACGACCCAAGCAGGCAATGCCATGACTGACGGCAGTCTCGAAACGTGGAGAAGCGACAAGCAGTTTCCGGGAAGCGGCACCAAATACACGTTCTGGGGAAGCGGTTATAACTCGTTCGCCAAAGACCTGTGCACCCGCGACGATACCATGCCCGGCAGAGTCGGAAGCTATTGCGCCAAACTGACCGCAACCTATAACACGCTGGCCAAGGTTCCTGCTCCGGGTAATCTATTTACGGGAGACTTCGGCATTTCGCTTGTCCCAATGGGCGGAAATGTCTCTTTCGGCAAAAATTTCACCTACAACGCAAGGCCGAAAGCAATCAAATTCAAATACCACGCAACAATCGGACTTGTGGACTACAACCTCCACGAAGGGAAGATTCCCGTCGGCGAAATGGACAAAGCGCGGGTATTCGTATGTATCGTGGACTGGTCGGCCCAGCAAAAGGTATTTGCCGGCACAAAAGCCCCGACAGGCACATGGGATCCGGAGACACAGACCGAAGCAGCCAACGGTCCCATTATCGGCTATGCATCGAAATTCATCGAAGAGACAACCCCCGGCGATGAAATGGTAGAAATCACGATGCCGATAAATTATTACCAGAACACGGCCGTTGCTCCGCAGGGCAAATTCAATATCGCCGTATCCTGCGCAACGAGTGCGTACGGCGACTTTATGGACGCCTGCACGACGAATGTGATGTATATCGACGATTTTGAATGGGTATATTAACGACTAAACGCACGACAATGCGCAAAATAACCATCAGCACGCTCCTGACCCTGCTGTATCTCGCAGGTACGGCTCAGGCGCTGCGTGCGCAGCAGACAACGGAGGACGCGTCCCTCCCGGCCGACAGCGTCGGACAGGAACGCGCGCTCACAATCAATGAAATGCGCCAACAGCGCGGTCTGACCGACACGCACAACCTCTTCGTCCCGCGCGGACAGTGGATATTCGGAGGTACGGCTTCCTACTCGACCCATTCGAACGAAACCTACCGGTTTCTGGTCGTCGAAGGCATCGAATCGAAGGGTTACACCTTCAAGGTCAGCCCGATGATCGCCTACGCATTGCGCGACAACATGGCCATCGGAGGACGCTTCATCTACTCGCGCTCGCTGCTCAAGCTCGACAAGGCCGACCTCAACCTCGGCGGCGAGGATTCGGACCTCAATTTCGAGGTGAACGACTACTATTCGCTGCGCCACAGCTACTCGGTGGCGGTAATCTGGCGGCAGTACATTCCGCTGGGACGCAACAAACGCTTCGCGCTCTTCAACGAAATGCAGCTGTCCGGAGGCGGCACGCAGGCGCGCTTCGCCAAGGATTCCCCGGTGAAGGGCACCTACGAAACCGGCTATACCTTCTCGCTCGGCATTTCGCCCGGCATCGTGGCCTTCGCGACGAACAACATGGCCGTCGAAGTAAACGTCGGCGTAATGGGTATCACCTATACGCACACCAAGCAGGTACACAATCAGGTTACGGTCGGCAAGCGCGACGCCAGCATGATGAACTTCAAGGTCAACATCTTCTCGATCGGACTCGGTATGGCATTCTATCTCTAAAATCGGCAAGCACATGAAACGAATCATACTTTCCATCTTCTCGGTATTCATTACGCTCGGCGCCGCAGCGGAGACAGAACAAGCCCGTCCCGCAATGCAGCAGTCCGAAACCGCTGCCGCCGCTGAAACGCCTTCGGTCACGGCCGAATCCGCCGCAGCTCCTGCGGAACGGACAGCAGCGCCCGCCGCGGAACAGACATCCGGAAATCGGCTGACCGCAGACGCCTTTGCGACGCCCGCACCGTCGCCCATCGCCGCCGACAGGCAGAAACGACCCAAGGAACAGCGCTTCCTGCCGACGCGCAAACGCATCGACCGCGAAATCAACAAACTCAAATTCGCCTACAAAGGCGAAGTGATGATGGGGCTGACGGCGTCGTACGGCACCCTGTCAAGCGACGATACGGACATCATGCTCATCCTCGACAACATCAACGCGGACGGCACGGTAGCTACGGTGAAGCCTTTCATCGGCTATTTCTACCGCGACAACAACTGCATCGGCGTGCGTTTCGGTTACCGCCACATGAGCGGCACGCTCGACAACACCTATTTCGATGCCGGCGAGGGCAACGACCTGTCGGGGCAGCTCCCCTACATCGACCTTTCGAGCGACAACTACTCGTTCGGCATCTTCCACCGTTCGTATGCCGGACTCGATCCCAAGGGGCGTTTCGGACTCTTCGCCGAATTCGAACTGGCCCTCTCTACGGGTACTTCGAACTTCCTGTACGACCCCGACCGCAAGGAGGGCGGCAACCCCAATCGTACCTACAGTGACAATACGCAGGTAAAACTTTCGTTTAATCCGGGAGCGGCCGTCTACATCTTCCCCAACGTCTGCGCGACGCTTTCGTTCGGGCTGGGTGGCATACAGTACAATTCCGTCACCCAGAAGGATGCCGACGGCAACAAGGTCGGTTCGCGCAAGGCTTCGAACATGCGCTTCCGGCTCAACATCGCAGCCATCAATTTCGGCATGACGATCCATTTGTGGGACAAGAAAAAGCAGTAAGACATGAAATATTTCCGCATACTCTTCTCGGCAGCAGCGCTTCTTTTAGCCGCTTCGTGCATCGACAACGACGTGCCTTATCCCGTCGTCGAACTCAGGATCGCGGGCGTCGAAGGCAGCGGCTTCACCGTGTCGGGCATCAGCATCGCCAACCGCACCGTGGCGCTTACGCTGGATGAGAAAACCGACATACGCAAAGTCGGCATCGACAAGGTTACGTTCGACGTCGCGACCTCCAATCCGATGATGACCGACACGGAGTCTTTCATCGGCCAGATCAAAACGTCGCGGCCCCTCAGCGGAGAATTCGACCTGCGTTCGCCGCTGTACGTCACTCTCTCGCTCTATCAGGATTACGAATGGACGATCGTGGCCGAACAGCCGATCGAGCGCGCCTTTACGGTCGCAGGCCAGATCGGCGCGACGGTAATAGACGCCCAGAAACGTACGGCGACGGCCTATGTGGCCAAGGGGACGAACCTCGGCGACATTACAGTCACCCGGCTCAAACTGGGTCCTGCCGACATCACGACCTACTCTCCCACGGCGGAAGAACTCTCGGCTTCGGGCTTCGAAACGATGCGTTTCGTCGATGCGACCTATCACGGAACGACCGAACGCTGGACGCTCCATGTCGAGCATACCGACCTGAAAGTAGCATTCCGCGAAACCGATCTCTGGAACAACACGGGCGTCATAACCGCCATGGTAACGGAAGAGGAGTATCCCAATGCTGTGATCCAATACCGTGTGAAAGGCACCGACGAGTGGCAGGCGACGCAAAAGGGCGAGCGGGACGAAACCGGACTCTTCACGGCCGCTGTCACCCCCGAATGGACGAACTCGACCAACGCCGCCGGGCTCCCCGTCAAACGTCTGGTGCGGACCAAGGGCGTCTATGCGGGTCAGACCTACGAGTTGCGGCTGCTCGTCAACGGAGACGCGACCGAAACGTCCGAATACACCGTCCCCGCGGGCGACGTCATACCCGACGGCAACATGGAAAATCCGGGGCTTTCGTGCTTCACACAAGAGAATCAGAATGCGGAATTCTGGGCCAGCGGCAACAACGGCTTCGCTAAGGAACTCTGCACATCGGCCGCTTTCGACGGAATGGGCGGCAGCCGCTGCGCCCTGCTGAAAGCCTCGGCTCCCCTGATCGTGGGACTGGCCGCGGGCAACCTGATGTCCGGCATCTTCTACAAAGACGATATGACGACCGGCGTCGTGGAATTCGGGCAGCCCTACACATGGACGGCACGTCCCTCCGGCATGAAAGTAAAATACCATGCAACAATCGGCATCGTCAACAACGCAAAACATAACGGAGCGCCGATCGGCAAGGGCGATCAGGACAAGGCCCGGATCTTCGTGGCAATCGTAGACTGGAATGCCCGTCACCGGGTAGCTTCGGGAACGGGCGCCCCGACCGGCACTTGGGACCCGACGGAAACCACGGCAACGGACGAGGGCAAGATCATCGCCTGCGGTTCGCTGTTCATCGACCGTTCGACCGCAGGCGACCGGATGACCGAAATCACGCTGCCGCTCGATTTCTACGACACGCAGGCCCGTCCCACGGGCAAATACAGCATCGTCATCTCCTGCTCGACCAGCGCCTACGGCGACTTCATGGTCGGCTGCACGACGAACACGATGTACGTCGACGACTTCGAATGGGTTTATTAAGCCGGGAGCGTTAAAACCGGAAACGCAACGAAAAAGGCTGGGACGCCGACGCGTCCCAGCCTTTTTGATTACGGGCACTCAGGTCCCTGTTCCGCACCGCTGCCCCCTCACCGCAGTCTCCAATCCCTCACCGCAGTCTCAATCGCTCGCTGCTGTTCCCACTCCTTCGCCGCCGCCCCTCTCTGAACAAAAAAACAGAAGCGGCAGAACCGATGGTTCTGCCGCTTCGTTATCGCACTCAGGCTTACGTTCCGCCGGGCGGAAATCACCTCACGGCGACCCGGCAATATTTGTCATAACGGCCTATCACGTCGTTCACGTAAGCCAGCGTCTGCCGGCTGCCGGTGAAACGGCCGCACTTGACCACTTCGTTCTCGTAGTATTCGGGCTGCGCCTTGAGCTGCAGGTACCGTGCTACCACCTCCCACGAATTGGGATCTTCCCCGTTGACACGCGCCAAACGCCGTGCATCGTTCACATGGCCTATACCGCTGTTGTAGCAGGCCAGTATGATGCTCATCCGGTCCTTGTCCGAAGTTCCCGCAGGAAAACGGAGCGTACTCTTTATTTCCGACATCAGCTTGTTGGCCAGCCATATGTTGGTCTCAGGATTGGCCATATCGCCTGCCGAAACGTCGAACTGACGCGCTACCGAAGGCATGATCTGCATCAGTCCCTTGGCTCCGCTGCGCGAGGTGATATCGGGCGTAAAACGCGACTCGTGATACGCGATGGCGCTCATCAGGCGCCAGTCGTGGCCCTCTTTTTCGCTGATGTTGCGAATGATGTTGTCGTAGGCCGAAATCACGTAATCGCCGTCGCTGAGCAGCGAATTGCCGAAATCGGCCTCTTCGTTCAGCATGTCGTCCGTCACGGGTGTGCTGAACTTGGCGTTAAAGCCGTAAAATGTCGTAAGAATTGTTAAGAACGCAAACGTTAAAACTGTCTTTTTTAACATAAAGGTTGTTTTGCGGGCAGTTCACACTGCGCAGAACAATACGCTAATCATAGAAACCCCATGAGATACCGATTTTGAACATGCCCGGATTCAGCGGATAGTTAGCCGCCGAGAAATATTCTCCGTTACCGAACAGTCCCTTGTTCACATGCTGATATTTCAGGAATATCCGCATTCTCTTCCACTTACCCATGACGAAAGCGTCCACGTAGGGATAATTCCCCACCTCGACCTCGCGCTGGTTGTAAAACGCCGACAGTGCGGGATTGTAACCGGGCGCATAATAACGCGTATTATAGCGTCCGTCCAAACCGATCTGCAGGCGCAGTACGTCGCGCACGACCCAGAATTCGTAATAATACGAAAGGAAGGCGCTCAAAAGCGGAACGGGTGCAACTTCTTGATTCGTACTCCACTGCAACAATACCCTGTTGTCCAAATGAAGTCCGCCTAAGCGGAAATCTTTGCGAGCGTACACACTCGTGAGGCTTACGTTTCCACCCTGCTGGGTAATCTGGCTGTATGCGTCGTAATAGATCTTGTCGCTGACGACGCCCTGCCATGCTCCCGCTTCAAACGCGAAATCGGGAATCGAAAACTTCACCTCGAACCGAGTTTCATTCTCCTTGCCTAAAGGAGTGGACCATATATAATGGTTCGAGAAGAGATTCTCCTGCCAGTAGTTCGGCGAGCGGCGGTCCATCGTGAACCGGCCTTCGAGAATCAGGGGGTGTCCGCGGAGATACCCCGTCAGCGCCAGATGGGCGCCCAAGGTGAGGTCTCCGCCTCTGTATCCCGACGGGTAGAACTTAAGGTTCGCATCCCAATCGACATATTTCTTTATCTTGCCTCCGATGGAGCCGTATGCGAAATAGCTGGTCTTGTTGACCTTCGTATACTTTCCCGTCAGGAAATCACGCATCTCGAACTGCGAGTAGGTATGCATGTCGATGCCTATGCCGGCATCAATCGTGCCTACCACGCCGTTGCGGTCCCAAGGCTGCGCCTGAACGAAGAAGCGGTTCGAGATAACGCGCTCGTAAATCGAGTCGCGCGTATCGCGGGGATTGATGAACCAGTCCTTGTAGTAAATCCCCTCCGTAGGCTTGAATTCGCCCGTCTCCGGGTCCCGCTCGCCCCGCTCGTTCGAATAGCCGGCCTTTATATCCGTATAGACCTTGCTCCACGAGCTGTACTCGAACGAATGGCCTATGAATACCGCCGAAAGGTCGGCCAGCGAAAAATCGCTGTCCGTCACCCGCTGCAGCGGAAGCGCATACGACTGGGTGACGAAGAAGGCGTTGTTGCGGTAGGTATTCTGCGCCTCGGCGTCGGCCAGCTTCATCGGCACGCCCGACGGCATCTGGAACGTCGTATCGGCAATGGCCCACGTGCCGACCACGCCGCCGTTTTCCTGCTGCTCGATGTGATTGTTGTAATAGGCCGCATGCACCGAATAGCGTTTGCCCGTATGGTTGAACGCCACCGCGAGGTTGTGGTTCTTGGTGCGGGACCAGATATACTGGCCGCGCGTTCCCCGCGCCTTGTAATCGACGTTGAATCCCGTCGTCGGCGAGACGTTCTGCGCGTGCATGATGTTGAAGTTCTCCTCGCGGAAACGCTTCTGCCCCGATTCGAGGTAGGTCATGCGGATGATCGGCTTCTTCGTATTGTAGAAGGGCACGTTCTCCATATCGTACGTGTAGGCATAGTAGGGACTCGCGAAACCGAAGTCGAAGTTCTGGGGCCGCCGGAAATAGTTCATCGGCAGCGAAGCCTGTCCGAGAGCGCCCTGCGCGATGTCGCCCACCTCTTCGCGGTAGAACGGATAGTCGATGCGCCAGTCGGTCAGCGTCGTGTCCAGCGGTCCGATCTCAACGCGGTTGTAGTTGCGCCTGACGTTCCAGCGGAAGTTGTTCAGCGAGCGGACCGAATCGCTGAAAAAATAGGATTCGAGCGGCTTGCGGATCTTGCGCTCCTTCTTGGTCGTATCCTGCGGCTGCTGTTCGCCCTCCTCGCCCTCTTCCGCAGGCTGTTCGAACGGATTGTTGCCGTACAGGCTGCCGGTCTGCCCGCGCTGCTGCGCACGCATCAGCGTCTTGGCGTCGAAGCCCTGCGAACGGACGACGCCGGGCGCTGTCAGAAACAGACCGAGCAAAGCTGTCAGCAATATTCTTTTCGTCAATCTCGACATAGAACGGGAATCCGCGGCAAAGGTAATTAAAAAAATTTAGATATAAAATTATTCCTCCGGGCAAGCCGCTGAATCACGGCTCTTTAGCGTCACGATCCACTTTACCGCCGAGACGACGATATAAAGCAGAATGATAACCGGGACGGCCCGAACACCCAAAGCGACCAACAGGACAACGGACAGCGCAATAAAGAGATAGCGGATCTCGTTGCCTTTAAAAGAAAAACTCCGGAACTTGAAAGCGAACATTCTCACCGGCGATATGAGCAGCCACGACATGACCGGCATAAGCAGGAGCACCCAGACGCCCAGACTGAAGCCCGTCTTGGCGTTCATCCAGCCCAGCGCTGCGAAGAACAGCGCATTGGCCGGAGTGGGCAGACCGCAGAATTCGGTGTGCTGCGTTTCGTCGATATTGAACTTGGCCAGCCGCAGCGCCGAGAAAGCCGCCACCACGAAGCAGAGCACGCTGCCGCCGTAGCGCATCCACGGTTCGGCATCGGCCGCAAGCGCGTCGTTCCACAGCACGAAAAGCACCGAAGCCGGAACGAATCCGAACGAAACCATGTCGGAGAGCGAATCCAGCTGAACGCCGATGGCCGAGGGACACTTCAGCAGCCGGGCGGCGAAGCCGTCGCAATAGTCGAAGACGCCCGCGGCGACGGTGAGCCAGAAAGTCAGCTCCAGATCGTGGTAAACCAACGCCGAAACCGCCGCAAACGAGCCGCAGAGCAGGCTTGAGAGGGTCAGCAGATTGGGTATGGTGAACAGTTTTATTTTCATCGGGAACCTAAAAATATTTATTCCAGCAATAGGCGGCAAAGTTACAAAATATTTTTATCTTTGTCTCACTTAATTCCATATTATAACTTATGGCAAGCAACAAATATTGTGTCATCATGGCCGGCGGCATCGGTTCGCGCTTCTGGCCCAAGAGCAGGCAGTCGATGCCCAAACAGTTCCTCGACATACTGGGAACGGGAAAATCGTTTATCCGCCACACTTACGAACGCTTTGCAAAAATCGTCCCCGCCGAGAACTTTCTCGTCGTGACCAACCATAAATACAAGGACCTCGTACTCGAACACATCCCCGAAATCGGCGAACGGCAGGTACTCTGCGAACCGATCGGCCGCAATACGGCCCCCTGCATCGCCTATGCGGCCTACACGCTGATGAAACAGAATCCCGATGCGGAGATGATCGTCACCCCGGCCGACCACCTGATTCTCAACGAAGAGGACTTCCGCCAGATCATCGGCGAGTGTCTCGAATTCGCCGACAAACACGACGCCCTGCTGACCGTCGGCATCAAACCGACACGTCCCGATACGGGTTACGGCTACATTCAGGTTTCGGACACCAACGTCATCAGCAAGGTCAAGTGCTTCACCGAGAAACCGAACCTCGAACTGGCGCAGACCTTCCTGCAAACGGGCGAATTCTTCTGGAATTCGGGCATCTTCATCTGGAAAGTGCAGACCATCGTCGAAGCGTTCCGGAAATACCTGCCCGAACACCACGCCATGTTCAGCGGCGTGATGAAGGCGCTGGGCACCGACGCCGAGAAAACCACCGTCGAAATCGTCTTCTCGGAGTGCCGCGCCATTTCGATCGACTACGGCATCATGGAGAAGGCCGACAACGTATACGTCCGCTGCGGCGATTTCGGCTGGAGCGACGTAGGCACGTGGGGCTCGGTCTACCAGCATTCGCGCAAGGACCGCTACGCCAACGCCGTGCCTGAGCAGGGGTGCTACCTTTACGACACGCGCAGCAGCATCGTTTCGCTGCCCAAGGACAAGGTGGCCGTCATCAGCGGCCTGAAGGAGTACATCGTCGTGGATACCGACGACGTGCTGATGATCTGCCCCCGCTCCGAGGAGCAGAACATCAAGAAATTCATCGACGAAGTCAAATTCCACAACGGAGACAAACACATCTGACGCATCCGGGCCGGCAGCCCGCATATACGGCATCCATATGTCCGAACTGTACGATATTTTCCGGCGGCACCCCCGCATCTCGACCGACACGCGCCGCATCGAGCCGGGGTCCGTCTTCTTCGCCCTGCACGGGGCGACCTTCGACGGCAACCGCTTCGCCGCCGACGCACTCTCCAAAGGCGCCGCATACGCCGTCGTGGACGATCCTGCGGCCGTCAGCAGCGACCGCACGGTACTCGTCGGCGATACGCTCGAAGCCCTTCAGGAGCTGGCGCGCGAACACCGCCGCGAACTGGCGATTCCGATTCTTGCCATTTCGGGCAGCAACGGCAAGACCACGACCAAGGAGCTGGTGAGCCGCGTGCTGGCCGAACGCTTCGAAGTCTATGCCACGCACGGCAACCTCAACAACCACATCGGCGTGCCGCTGACGCTGCTCGCCATGACCCGCGACACCGAATTCGGCGTGGTCGAAATGGGCGCCAGCGCCTGCGGCGAAATCGCCCTGCTGGCGTCTATCGCCGAACCCAACTACGGCATCCTGACCAACATCGGCCGCGCGCACCTCGAAGGATTCGGCGGCCCGGAGGGCATTCGCCGCGGCAAGGGCGAGCTGCTGGACTATCTGGCCGCGAACGGCGGCCGCGCCTTCGTCCCGCGCGAAGACCAAGTGCTGACCAACATGGCCGCAGAGCGCGACGGGCTGGCTGCGGAATACTACTCCGTCACACTGGCCGACGGCATCGCACACCATCTGGAGGGTGACTACAACCGCTTCAACATCGCGGCGGCCGTGGCCGTAGGACGCTATTTCGACATCGACGGCGAGCGCATCCGCCACGCCGTCGGCAGCTACATGCCCGACAACAACCGTTCGCAGCGGACCGAAACGGAGCGCAACACGCTGATCGTGGATTGCTACAACGCCAACCCGTCGAGCATGCGCGCTTCGGTCCTCAACTTCCTCGCCGAGCCGGCCGGCGGCAGAAGCCGCCGCGTGCTGATTCTGGGCGACATGCTCGAACTGGGCGCATGGTCGGAGCAGGAGCACCGCGACATCGTCGCCCTCGCAGGCCGGAATCCGGACACCGAACTGATGCTCGTGGGCGGAGAATTCGCCCGCGCCTGCGCCGGCATGGAGCCGCAGCCCGCCAACACCGCCCTCTTCCCCTCGCGCGAGGAGCTGATCGCCGAACTGCGCCGCCGTCCGGTCGAGAACGCCTTCGTGCTGGTCAAGGGTTCACGCGGCATCGGGCTGGAAAAGGCGCTCGAAGAGCTGTAACATCGCCCGGCAGGCCCTCCCGCGCACAGAGTCGCCCCGCCTTACAGGACCGTTCCGCCGCAC
>UMGC01031871.1_pt1 | contig 12173 bp, 7 predicted proteins | sample 1965151 | NCBI WGS metagenome assembly UMGC01 (sample SAMEA4836061, study PRJEB28245) | human gut metagenome | biome: gut microbiome; material: fecal sample | place: Denmark | collected 2008 | reverse complement strand
CGGTGGCGTGATCCGGTCCAGCGGCTCATAGATCTTGTCGCTCTGCTTTGAAATATTCGCAAAGATCGTACTAAGCATCATGCATGCAAGCAATGACGAAAATCCTACCATATCAGAAACGCCCACGCACAGACAGATCATCATGATCGTAATTGCAAGACGGTTGCCCCGACCGGTGTAAAACTTCACCAGCAGTGCCATGATGACACCAAGCACCGCGCCGAATAACAAACCGCCGAATATCTCGACACAAGGAGCAATCAGAAGCTTGCTTACCGGTGCACTTCCGCTTGAGCTGATCACATTGGCTACTGCCATCGAAAGTCCATATGCAATCAATGCCACCGCATCATCAAGTGCCACGACCGGAAGCAGGGTGCTTGTCACAGGGCCTTTTGTTTTATACTGCTTCACGATCATCATCGTAGATGCTGCCGCCGTCGCAGATGCAATCGCGCCAAGCGCCAGTGCAAAGCTGACATTATATCCGAGCATAAGCAGAATTGTATCTACAACAAGTACTGCTCCCACACCTTCTGTAATTCCTATCACGAGCGGGGCTTTCCCTACTTTCTTCAAAAAGGTTGTTTTAAACTCCGCACCAATCGAAAAAGCAATGCATCCGAGCGCCAGCTCTGTCACCAGGTCCATACTGTCAATCAATTCTTCACTCAAAATCTTCAAACAGTTCGGGCCAATCAGCAATCCGATTACCAGATATCCTGTCACATTCGGGAGTCTCATCTGCTTGACAATCTTGCCTGCGATCAGTGCTGCAAGCAACATAATCCCTAAATACGTTAAAATATTCAAATCCATGATTACGCACCTAAGCCTTCCACAAATGATACCGGAAGTGCAAACATAATTCCGGTGTTCGGCTTGTCCAGTCCGATCACATCGTTGATCGTCTTGCGTGCCTTCTTCATTTCTTCATCATCTACGACAAAGAACATCATCTTTACCACTTCATGATCGTCATCATCCGCAAGGATGGAACGAAGCATTCCAAAGATCGGAAGGTCATCCATCTTCTCGACAACACTCGCCATACCGGTACCATCAACGATCGTACCTCCATGAATCCCTTCTTCTACCAGTTCCTTACAGATCTCGCTCACAAGGTCTTCGTGCTTCAAAATCACTACGAGCAAATTCATGTTACTCATCTCTCTATCCTCCATATTATTCATTTGTCAATCAAGCATGTCTTATCCTGATTGATACATGTCAATATGATTCTACACAGACACGCTCTCGCTCGGTTCAGCACGCAGTGGTACTAAACTCACTACGTTCGTTAAGTGCCAGCGTGCTTCAACGGTCTGTTTTAGAATCATATTGACATGCATCATCCATCCGCACATGCATGCTTGATTGACATTATATTAACTCCTTCAGACGGTCGATGCGTCCGAATTCATATACCTTCTTTGCGTACCGCTTTGTTGTATCATTGGGTTCAATCAGGTCGATCACCATAACCGGGTACATGCCTGCACGTCCCGCTGACAGGATTCCATTGATGGAATCCTCCACCGCAACGGCTTCCTCCGGTTTCACGTCTAGCATCTCACACGCCTTTAAATAAATATCCGGCGCCGGTTTTCCATGCTCCACCGTATCACCAAATACTAATTCATCAAAGTACTGGTCAATATGATGGGCTTTCAAATACCCTGTCGCTCGCTCCCGTACCGTAGATGTCGCAAGTCCAACCTTAACACCTTTTTCTTTCAGATATTTTAATGTATCTGCGACGCCCGGCTTTAGTTCCACACCGTGTGCCCGGATATGCGCGTCCAGCTTGTTCACGACCGCTTCCCGAAAATCAAAATAATCAATTCCCATACCGACGACATCTTCAAAGCTCTTCTTGTTTGTGTACTTCGTGCCACCCGCGATACGCTCGCAGGCAACGACCATCACATCATCCGGGATTCCCAGCTTCTTGCCTTCCTCTAACTGAAATCTCCTGTATAATTTTTCCGTGTCCGTAATGACACCATCCATATCAAATACAACTGCCCGAAACATCTTCTTTATTCCTCCACGCGGACAACGATTGCAGAATAATTATCCGTCTTTGTCATGTCTGCCCGCTTCAGCACGTATTTTCCCATTGCATCTAACCAAGCCTGTGCAGAGGACGCTTCCTTGTATGTGGCAAGCATCTCTTCCTCATAGACATACTCCCAGAAACCATCCGTCATCAACACAAACGCCTGTGTCTCTCCGCGCTCCACAACCGCACTTATATCATACGTTTTCGTCCCCCACTGTGCGCCCATCGCACGCAGCAGCTTGTTCCGATCCTCGTGCGTACGGATCTCGGATTCCCTGATCTCTCCGGTATCGCATAGAATCTGTACTAAGCTATGGTCACGCGTTCTCTGATATTTTGTTCCATTCTCGTAAATCCGATACAACCGGCTGTCCCCGATATGCGCCCACTGTATCAGGTCCGGTGTGATTACAAGCACAACTGCCGTTGTCTTCATGGAGTTGCACAGATCCCGCCGCACCTGTTCTTCCAGTAATTCTTTTTGTGCCTGTTCCAATGCATCCTTGAAAAATCCGGCATAGTAGCCCTGTTTTTCAAATCCCTTTGCTATGCTTTCTGCGACCAGCTCCGATGCTATTTCCCCGCAGGCATGCCCGCCAAGTCCATCACACAAGATCAGGCAGAGCTGTTCTTCGTATGTTGCTTTCCGTATGTAATCCTCGTTGTGATCTCTTCCCCCTTGCTTTGTCAGCATCGCAACGTCTACCATGCGCCAACCTCCTACCAATTTTCCCTGTTACCGTTTTCGCTTTTCTGATTATAATATGCCCAGCGGTAGTTTGCAAGCAAAACAGGAGCATGTTTCCATGCTCCTGCCTGTGTAACCTGGTTTTATCTCCGGTTAATTATTCTTTTTCTTCTTTGCTGCCAGAATAATTGCAATTCCACCGCCAAGCACTGCAAGAACGCCAACACCAATCAATACATACAGAAGTACATGACTCTTCTCTCCATATGTAAAGCTGATCGTCTGTTCTGCTTCATTTCCGGCATCATCATGTGCCTTCATTGTAAGCTTATAGTCGCCCTTTTCCGTAACTGTAATCGCTGCAGCATTGTCCTTGATCTCAACTGGAGAACCATTGAGCGTTACCTCATCCAGAGTATCCTCATCCAACTGAAGGGATACGTTGATGTCGTACTGCTCGTTCTTGATCTCTCCATCTTCTACACCCGTTACAATAAAGGTTGGTGCCTTTGTATCCAGATTGAAGTTTACTGTTTTCTCAGTTGCATTTCCAAGTTCATCTTCGGCTGTAATCTTCATCTCATATGCGCCGTCCTCGACTTCGGATGTTCCGTCATACTCGCTACCATTCAAGTACATATGTGCATCGCAGACAGTCAGGTCATAGATAATGTCGTTCAGATCGTAATCCCATGCAAAGGATGTCAGAGTTCCTTCATATGCGCTCATGACCTTTGGATCAATCACTGGTTTTGTCTTATCAATCGTGAAGGAAACCTCCTGTGTATCCTCATTACCTGCGGCATCCTTACAGTTTATCTGAATCTTATAAATACCATCCTCTGTAAATGTGTTTCGGATCAGCGTCGTTGCTGCTGTCGGATTATATCCGGTAATCTGCAGATCCTCTGTTTTTTCCTTATAAGATGTTGGATCAAGATATGTTCTTGTTGCCTGAATCCTTACAGACTTTGTCAGATAGAAGTCCTCCTCGATCTGTGCCTGGAACTCTACCTGCTTTGTTGTCTTGTCGTTATTTGACACGCCACTCAGCGTAATGATTGGCTTGCCTGTATCAATTCTTACCGTATAGCTGGTTGCCTCTGCGGTATGTCCAGCACGGTCTTTACCGGTAAATGTTACCTGATACTCACCTGTCTCACTAAGTGTCTCTGTCATCGTTGTCACACGTGCAGTTGGCTTGAAGTCGATGGTCTTGTAAGCGGCTTCTGCCACGCTGTCGTTTGCTTTTCTTGTGATCGTGATCGTACCAGATGCATCCCACCAGAATGCCTCTGTCATACTAAATGTCAGGGTTGTTCCTGCGTTCAGTGTCGAACCGGAAGCGGTTCCTGTAATCTGCAGTTCTGGTGCTGTCTTATCAACACGGAACTGTACATTTCTTTCTGCACTCCGGTTTCCTGCCTTGTCCACAGAATATACCTTTACCTGATAATCAGCCTCATCTGTATAGCCAAATACCCGGTTATCTGTCTTCAATACATCCGCGGTTACCGGAAGCTGATCCGGTACTGTCTTAATCAGCTGGTAATTGAAATCATGTACGTCTTCGTTTGCGTCGCTTACAGAGAAAGCAACCGTTGCATCGGAAGTCAGATCAACAACGCCCATATTCTCAGAGTAAACCATACCTCCATTGATCACTGCAGCAATATTCGGTGCCTCTGTATCCTTGATAAATACAACCTGCTTTTCAGCAGCATTGTTGCCTGCATCATCCTGTGCATTGATCTTGATTACACGTGCACCAATACCGGTTGAAACATAGCTTGCCCGGTACTTGTTAGATGTACCGATTCGCTGCCATGTTACATTTACCACGTTGTTATTATCTGTTACTCTTACGCCGGAAGCTGAGATATTCTCATCCTCATAAGTAAGCTCTACCGTTACATTGGAACGATAGAAGTAATCGCAAATGGTTCCATCGAAGTTCTTGCCCGGCTGCTTGCCAGCAGTTGTACCAGCGGAAATCTTTGCTGTGACAACCGGGATTGTATTATCCACGCGGAACTTCATCGTCTTGGAATCAATGTTTCCTGCCTTGTCTGACACATTGACTGTCACGGTGTAGTCACCATCTGCGGCTTTCTTGCCGATCAGGTTATTCAATGTGAAGCTGTTTTCCTGGCTGACATTTACCAGTTCCTTTGCTCCACTCAGATTTGTTGTCACATCGATGTCTGGTCCCTTCACTGTGATCGTCGCCTGATTGATTGTCAGGTTATCCGATACCGTTGTCTTGATCAGTACCTCGCCATCCAATGGCTGTGTAATGTTTGTCTTTCCATTGACTGTCAATTCCGCCTTAGGATTTGTCTTATCGACCTTGATCTTATACAGATTGTTTGGAAGCAGGTTCTCACTTGCATCCTGTGCATTAAACACAAGAGATGTACCTGTAATTCCTGCTGACTCTGGAATCGCAATCTTTCCATTCACAGAAGTCTGTGTTCCATTCAATGCGATTTCCTTGTCTGTTACATTTGCCTTGCTTCCTGCCAGAGAATAACCGGCATTTGCAAGTGGCGATTCCACGCCATTATCACCAGAAGTAATCGTATAATTGATTGTATATTCCTTATACCATGTGCTATCGTTTGCCTCATTGATCGATACGGTTGGATTCGTACGGTCATATAAAATTGTACCAAGCGTTTTAGATGCATCCTGTGGGTAACGAATCTTCTGTGCATTTCCATCTGTCACATTCAGATACATACTATCCAGCTGTGCATTTATATCCGTCTTAGCAGGCAAATCAAATTTTACCGTTGTGCTGTAACGATGACGATATGAATCTTGTTGATTTGAAGAGTCAGCAACATCCTTTGTCTGGTCATTCGTACCACCTGCAATCAATTCAAACTTCTTCACAACATAAGCAGAACTTGCAGTCACTTCCAGCTGATACTTTTTATTGGTATTCTTTCCTGCTAGAACAACGCTTGTTACATCGTTTCCAGCTGCATCCGTAATCACGCATTTATCTACGCGCAGGGTATCATCAATCTTTGTTACGCCACGAAGGGGCAATGTCGTTGATGAATTACCCGCTTCATCTGTTGCCGAAACTGCAGCTGAGTACATATGAGTCACATCTAACTTACCCGATGGAATATTGAATACATACTTATTGCCCGATTCAAGTGTGAAGTCTCCTTTGTCTGAGCTTACTTTTGCAACGCCGCTCAAATCATCCGTTACTTCTACCACATATCTATACTCTGTATCCAGTTCCGTAACAATCGCCGTTTCTAAACTGCCATCCGCTACATCTTCCCATGTACTGCTTCCATTCTTTTTCTTCTGGATAACCGGATTTTTTACTTCTGGAGCAGTTGCATCGTACTTGATATCTTTTATAGATTTATTATCTGAAAGTATTGTATTTGTGTCTTTTTCATATACAACAATCTTCAATCCAGAAAAGTTTGTAGATGTAATATTGGCATCTGTTGGGATCTGAATCTTCGCTGTAACAGAATATACACGTTTCACACTCTCTGCATTTGTAACTGGAGCTACATCTGCAAAAGAAACATCATCTCCACTTTTTACCTCTACCTTGCCTACATTTTTGGTAGATTCCAGTGTAATTTCAATCGTCTTTGGCTCACGGATGATTGCATCACTTATAAGAAGATCTCCATCCTCACCTAAGAATTTAACACTCTTAATCTCTGTAGAGTCCGTAACCTGATGAAGTTTTACCGGATATGTGAATGTTTCTGACTTATTTCCCTTATTATCTTCGGCTGTCACTGTAATTGTGTTATCGCCTTCTGCTAAATCTGTTTTCTGAATTGCGATCTCATAATTACCCGTTGTCGCATTCTTGCTGGCTGAAAATGGCTTTGAAGTATCGCCATTCAAATATGCAGTAACATTTTTTACTCCAGATGCATCCTGATTTTCTGCTGCTACATCCTCTACCTTTACGGTGAACCGATAATAATTTTTGTTTCCATAATATACGCCGTTGTCATCTGTATGTCCTGTATCAAATGCAACGTATACATTCCCATCTTCTGACTGCTCTTCTGTAACCTTCGAAATCGTTGGTGCCTGTGCATCATTACTTATATGAGTCGTGCCAGCGTCTATGTATTCGAGAACCTGTGATGATGCATTATCAATCAATGCCGCGTATGCGTAAACTTGTTTTCCGTTATTCTCTGCATCTGCTGAAATTTTAAAATCCCATGAATTCCAAGTATAACTTGCTACATTTACTAATTCCTCTGACGTTGCAGGATTGTCTGTTTTTACATAATATTTTAAGCTTGTGTTAGGTGGTATATCAATGGGATCCACCCATACTCCTATATATGCTTCATTTACATATCGATCCGCTGTCAGCTTATCTGTGTGCGCGTTATCACCATACAGTCCCGCAATACCTGTAAATACCGTATCCAAACATACAACATTCACTACACATTGCAATTTCCAAGAATCCGTATCTTTCGCTCTTGCATAGATTCCAATCTTTCCATTTTCTTTCACTGCATTCGCCTGTAAATCTGTCTCACCATTGTTTCCCAACGGAAACAACGAAGAAGTAACTTCTAAATCAACAGACTTATCTGCTCCATAAAAAGCAGCTCCAAGCAAAGCCAAATCTGTAGCATTGCTTTTAAGTTCTGGCAATTTTAATTTCGTTACACTCTGTACACCCTCTAACAGATATACTGTTTTTTTTGAGGTTCCCGTCACAATAGCGCCTGTATCATCTTTGTTGATTCGTATCTTCTCAGATACATCCACGGTTACACCTACGGACGAATCTGTGACAACCTTTACACCTCCAGTTGCACTCCCCCCTTCTGCTTTCGCGCCATTCTTATCACCGACATGGTTTGCAAATGGTACAATCAGCAGAGCAAAGACAACCCATAATGCTATGAGCTTCTTTACCGGGTGTTTTGAATTGTTTGATTTTGTTTCTTTTCTTTTCATCCTTTTTCTCACCTACCCGACTCTATACTTTCATCTGAATGAACAACTACTATATTGTAAATTACTTTTACCTTCTTCGCTAATGTTCCGGTTGTCAGCACGCTTGTACCTTCCTCGTCATCATCTGCACGTAATACATCGGTTGCATCACTGTCGTCATCGTCGGCACGCAATACATCGGTTGCATCACTGTCATCATCGTCCATCCGCAGAACGTCGGTTGCATCCTCATCGTCTGCATCGTCTCCCCGAAGTACATCGGTTGCTCCGTCATCTCCTTCGTCATTCCGAAGTACATCCGTTGCCCCGTCATCGCCTTCGTCATTTCGAAGTACATCCGTTGCTCCGTCATCTCCTTCGTCATTCCGAAGTACATCCGTTGCTCCGTCATCTCCTGCCGATGTATCACGAAGCACATCTGTTGCCTCATCATCCGCACCTGAACCGAGTACTTCTGTCTCGCCATCATCCGGTGTATCATAATCATTGATGCCCGGACGAAGGATGTCGGTCTCTTCAAACTTCTTTTCTTTCTTCTTTGATTTCTCCAACAGTTCGGTGGAATCGTTACCATTAGCCTTACGATCCTCCCGCGTAGAAACCGCTTCTTTCGCAGTGATCTTTCCACTTCCCATGTTGTAGTATTTTTCCTGTTCTTTCTTCGCTACGCTGCCCGGACTCGCTGTACCATCCTGCATTTCTTTCATTGCCTTTTTCGCAGCACTTCCGGTCAATTCTCCAATTACCTTCGGTATCTTCAATACAATGAATAACACGATCGCCGCAATCAGAAGGAGAATCGCCAGTACCAAGCCGCCATAGAAACATATCTCATATACGTTTTGCATGCTGATCACTCTCCCATCTCTGCTGACTGCGAATCATCGGAATTTGCATCCGGTGCCTGCGTCGCTTCTTCTTCGCTGATATCATAGCTACCGTCCTTCAACATCTGCAACGTATCTTTTCGTTTGTACCATGTTTTATTGCTGTCGATGCCAAGAACGTTACCACCATCATCAAATACCTGAATCAGCTTCTTTGTCAGATCTGGAATCTTCGTCGTCCAAAGCTTCGGATCCTGCTCCTGTGCCTCACACAGACGATACAGATAATCCAGATGCTCTGCATATACGTTGTCGCTCCACTCGTTCTTTGTACCGAATACCTTTTCTGCGGCTTCGTATATCTTGAGTGCATCATCTGTCTTGCCCTGTGCATCATAACAACGTGCTTCCGTCATCATCTTATTGTAATAAGACTGGTTATACGCGTTGACAGAGGAACCACCCAGCGAAATGCTCGGATCGCTGTCTACCTTCATCTTCAGGATTCCAATATAGTCTTCACAATAACTGATTGCCATCGAATAATATCCATTGGCAACTGTTTCATTATCTGCATTTTCCTTGGCAAGTTGCTCATAGATCATGATCAGGTTATCGTCGTAACGATAATTCATATCCATAACTGCTTCTTCGTCCAGATCATTGCCTGTGTACTCGTCCAGATCTGCAACCGCCTGTTCCATCACCGTACTTGCCTGTTCTGCGATGCTTGTCTCCGCATCCTTGCTGACGTTTGTACTGTAAATCTCGCCGATAATACGATAGTTTACGAACTTGGTTGCTTCCTGGTTCGTAAAGTTGTTCTCGTTGTAGGTTGCGAAATCATTTACCGCCTGCATCAGCTCTGATGCATCCGACGTACTGTCAGATCGCAGCTCGGAAATGGATTTGTAAAAGCCTGCAAGCTTTCCATATTCCTCGTCCTTCTCGTCAATCATGCCGAAATATTTGGCTGCCTGACTGTAAGAACGCTCTTCCTCAAAATAAGTAAGTGCCAGCTTGTAAAGCACTGCGCTGTTTTTCTCAACACCACCATGTTTACTGCTGATTCGATTGGAAACCAACGTCAACGCATCATCCAGATTCAGCGTAGATTCCGTTCCGGCTTCCTCCGCCTTGTTCGTAGCATCAATGTATGCCTGTATGTACTGTTCGTAAGCTTTTTCCTCCGAGCCGTCCAGTTCGATTGCTTTCTTGAATTCTGCCGTTCCGGCTTCGTAATTCTCTTCCCGGCAGTAGTTCATACCATTTTCGATATACTGGTTGTAGTTGTTCAGCTTGATCCGCTGCATACCGGAATATCCGATTCCGGCTGTGATACCGGATACAACTGCCAATGCCACGGTTGCTGCAAAAAGCCCGAGCTTCTTCTTGTTCTTCTTCCGGTAGCTGTCGTCAAGCTCATCGTAATGCTCCAATGCATACATCAGCTCCGTACAGTTCTGATAACGGTCGTTCGGATCTGCCTGTGTACATTTTAAGATGATCTTCTCCAATCCAGAGGACAACATCGGATTCCACTCGCGGATCGGTTTGATCTCATACGGTGGCTCACATGGGTTCTTTCCTGTTACAATATGGTACAGGGTTGCGCCCAGATTATAGATATCTGTTCTTGCATCCGTATTGTAGATACCACGTCCCTTGGAATCACCGAACTGTTCCGGTGCTGCATAGCCTCTCGTACCAAGTGCGGTTGTATCTGCATTGTTCTCTATCTCGTACTCTTTTGCTGTACCGAAGTCGATCAGCTTTACGCCGCCCTCCGGCTTGATCATGACATTCGAAGGCTTCATATCCCGGTAGATAACCGGTGGATTCATGTTGTGCAGGTAATTCAATGCACTTGCAAGTTGCAAGCCCCACTCTACAACTAACTCCTGTGGCTGCGCGCCTTCCTTCTTCAATCGATCCTGAATCGTATCACCCTCGATATAATCCATAACAACGTAGATTGTTCCATCCTGATTGATGATATCTACGATTCGCGGCAACACCGGATGATCTACGTTCTTCAGAATATTCGCTTCTCGCTCCAATCCCTTAAGCAACGTCTTTGCGGATTTCTTTCCATCATTCTTGATCTCCTTGACCGCCCACTGCTTGTTCAAACGCTTATCACGGGCAAGGTACACGATGGACATACCACCTCGACCAACTTCTGCCAAAATTTCATATTTTCCGTCTAGTACGGTTCCTTCCTTCGTCATGGCAAACCCTCTCTAAATCAAATCGTGCGAACCATTGCTACTGTGATATTATCACGTTCCCCACGGTTCTTTACTAACTCTGTCAGATAAATTGCTCCATATTTCATCTTTTCCTCGTCCGTCGCCTCACCCGGTCCGATCTTCTCGATGATTTCCTCCGATGTGATCACATGACGGAATCCGTCTGAGCAGAGCATATAAACTGCATTTCTTGTTGCAGTTCCCTTTGTAAATTCCGGCTCAACAACCGGCGATGCGCCGACACACTGCAACAGTACGCTTCGTCTCGGATCGGTTTTTGCCTGTTCCGGTGTCATACGTCCCGCTGCCAGTTCTCTTGCGATAAATGTCTGGTCGTTTGTCAGTTGCTTCGCTGTCTTTGTAAGCTCATACACGCGGCTGTCGCCCACATGCACAATATAATACTGATCCTTGTACAACAGGATTGCAGATACCGTCGTACCAAGCTGCAAATGATTTTCCTCTCCATATGCGCCCAGCCGGCGATTCTGAATCTGGATAATATCATCCCACTGTGATACAAGATTCTGCTCTGTGAATGTTCCATTCTGAATTTCATCCACCAGCGTGTCATCAAACCATGTACAAAATGCTTCGATTACCTCTTTGCTGGCAACCTCGCCTTTTGCGAGTCCTCCCATGCCATCACACACGATTGCAAATGCAACATTTCCCTCTTTTGTGTTCACAACCTTGATTGCAAGAGAGTCCTGATTCGTTTCTTTTCTTGTACCTACATCGGTGTGATATGTTGCAATGTACTCCATATTACTCTCCTTTTCTCAGAAGGAATGTGAATTCCTCATCTCCCAATCGAACTTCTGTCTTATGCTTCAGAAGCACTTCCTTACCCGGCTGCAACTCTACCCCGTTTACATAGGTATGGTTTGTAGAATTGTTATCCTTAATATAGTTCACGCCATCGCGCTGGATTACAATACAATGCTCCCGGCTGATTGCGCTGTTGTTCTCTATTGCATAATCGGCTTTCGTCTTTGACTTACCGATGATAAATTCTGGTTTTGTAATATTGATGATCTCACCAGTTGATTTACGCACAAAGTGTGGAATCGGGCGTGCACCGCCAAGCTGTCCCATCAGGTTGCCGTTCTGCATCTGTGGCGCCTGTGGTCTTGGCATCTGTCCCATCATAGGCTGCCCCATCATTGGTTGTCCCATCGGAGGGCGCTGTCCACCCATCGGTGGTACTGGCTGCCCCATCATCGGCTGTCCGCCCATCGCTGGACGCTGTCCCATTGGTGGCATCTGTGGCTTTGGTATTTCCGGTTTCGGCATCTCTGGCTTTGGTGCCTCTGGTGCTGGTGCCTGTGGCTTTGGCATTTCCGGTTTCGGCATCT
>UMGC01084220.1_pt1 | contig 12286 bp, 7 predicted proteins | sample 1965151 | NCBI WGS metagenome assembly UMGC01 (sample SAMEA4836061, study PRJEB28245) | human gut metagenome | biome: gut microbiome; material: fecal sample | place: Denmark | collected 2008 | reverse complement strand
AGATAATATGCCAAAGAGAGTTTATCCTCATTCGCAAACGTATAATCCATTCCCAAACGAACCGTTCCTCTATTTACATGGACAAGGGCCCGATTATGTTGGCTTATTTCCGTCATACCACTATTTAATGTATGGCGGGCCAACATATCCTCCCCCATCACATCCCGTCTCTTATTACCATCCAACAGAAAATCTATGCTAAAGCCCTTATTCGTATAAAGTAAATTCACATGCGCATCTCCCCCCGCATGGCGATATTGGGTGTAATCCACACCCGTTTCACCTTGCCAAGAAGGAATCTCGGACTCATTCTTACTCAATACGACATTGAGTAACGCCCCCTTGACATTATATTTAGCTGGAGCGTTATACATCACCTCAGCCTTTTCGACCCTTGAGGCCGGCATAGTTTTCAGTAACTGGATTAATTGATCTGCCGACATTGTCGTCAACTGCCCATTCAAGATTATATTCAAACGACTGGCCCCTACCAGTTCCAGATTATCATTCCGCTCGATAAGCCCTGGTAAGTCCTTGATGATCTCAAAAGCGTTCGTGGCAGTCTTATCCTTCATCAGTTGAGGGACATCATACGTCAGCTTGCCTCCCTCCAGTTTCACTTGCGGGCGTTCTCCCTTTACGGTAATCTCGGCCAACTGATAATCTTTCTCCTCCAGCACCACCGTACCTACGTTGGCGGTAGTTATCTCTTTCTCTACCATATTATATAAGATGTGTTGGAAAATAAGTCGATACGACTGGTCTAGCGGATGATTCAATCGAAAATCCCCAAGCGTATCGGTAACCACGGCATCCACATATACAGAGTCGAGGGTCTGTAAAATCACCGCCACTCCATCTACCGGCTGTTCCTTGCCATCCATCACCTTCCCGGAAATACCTTGTGCCATAATCTCACCGAGACTCATCAGCAAGCATAAAATCATGTAGTAAATAGTACGTTTCATATCGGTTTGTTTTTATCATTTTTCGTTCATACAAAAGAAACGTATTCTTAAAAGAAACTATGTTACCACTCACTTACGAAGTCTTACCTTGTCTTATCAGGAATGTTATTTAGTCTTATCGCCATTTATCAAACCCAACAAAGAGGAACAAGGTAATCTAGAAAACACCTTCGGAAAAGTAGTATGAGTGGTATCCTTTGTGCTAAATCTCACCTAAGGGAATTGCAGGAAAAAGGTTTAGAGGCCGCCGTACTCTTTGACGCGAAAACGTAAACTGAACATTAAGAGGTTCTAACTGTTGATATATCAATCAAATATTTGAAGATAACCTATTAAAAGTTGAAAATAATGTGTACAAGAGTAGTTTATTCGGGAACAAACGGGATGGTAGCGACTGGTCGCACAAGACTTTAAGCCGGCGCAACCGTTCAAGTTTATGGGTGTAAAGGATCTTATTTAGTCTTGGCTAACTATTTTTTGGGATAATATGTTCCATATTTCCTTTTACAACATTTGAGTTTCAATTAATATTTATATTTGACGTCAAAAATCTTACAATATGGATAAACAGTTCCTCTGCCTTGATTCACCTACGGACTTTATGGTTGGTAAATACATATCCGCCGATGAACTCAAGGAGTTTATAAATATTCCTTGTAAGATAAAAGCCGGGGTCTTTATCCTTTGCATGGAAGGGCAAATACGCTCAACTATCAATATGTCAGAATTGACCACTTCGAAACTCAATGTTGTAACGCTATTGCCCAATAGTCGCATACAAATACATGAGATATCCCCCGACATCTTGATCTATTTCATAGCGTTCTCTTTCGATTTTATGTGTTACACCAATTTTATCAAGAGCACGATGGGTTATCTACTGATGATTTACAGGTATCCGATTATAAAAATATCCCAAAACAGGGCCAACCTGATCACGAACTTCTACGAGCTTCTCTATCAATATGCCGTATATCCCGATATCTTGAACAATAAAGAGATGATAAAGGCCATTTTCATGATGTGTAGTCAAGGTATCATAGAAATATACAGTAAAAATTACCCATTAGAGAAACAGGAACTTACACGTCCGTTACAAATCTATCAAGAGTTCCTAAATATGGTATTGAGATACTATACGAAAGAGCATAACGTATCGTTTTATGCCGAGAAGTTGGGCCTCACGTTCTCTTATTTCTCGACATCCATCAAAAAAGCGATCGGAGAGACTCCTCAAGAGATCCTCACGCAAACAATAATCATAGACGCTAAGGCTCAGTTGAAAGGGACCAACCGAGAAATCAAGAACATAGCGATGGACCTCGGCTTTAATAATCTATCGTTCTTTAATAAGTTCTTCCGTCGAAATGTAGGCATGACTCCACAAGAATACAGGGGTAAATCGTATACCTATTCTTGTTACCAGAAAACATCCGACTAGCTGAAAGCAAAAACGGAACATATTATCAAAAAGAAGAATTTCAAGGGTACCTTTTATAATTTTTACTTTTGTAGGATAATATAAAAAGACATACGATGGAAGGGCGAGAGACGGATCTAGAATACAACTTATTGATGGGGCTTACAGGAGCTAGCGTCAGCAAACATTTATTGGATGAGCATTTCACACTTTTATGGGCAAATGACTTCTATTACGATATGATAGGTTACCCCAAAGAAGAATATGAAGCTCTTTTCCACAATAAACCCGATTTGTATTTTAAAGGTTATGATGAAGCTTGGAATATATTATCCAAGAATGTTTACGAGACGATAGCTAATAAATCCAGCGGTTACGAAACCGTTATCCAGATGCCAACGAGAAAAGGAAAAAGATGGACTAAAATCACCTCAACGTTTACCGACCAACTACAAGACGGCATCCCTATCTCCTATACGGTAATGACCGATGTAGAGGACGTAATGCGAAGGCGGATCGAGCAAACGATCACTTATGATAATATCCCCGGCTTCATATCCAAGCATAAAGTACATAAAGACGGCAGTTTTACATTGCTGGAGGCAAATGATAAATATATGGACTTCTCTGGTATCGATAAAAATTCTTTTTTATCTTTCAGTCCTTTCTCCCGTTTAGATGAAACAAGCCGTAATACGATGAACGCACATATCCCCTGTATGCTAAAAGGGGAACCTGTACATTTCGTTATCCAGTCGAAAGACAAAAACGGCAACGGCGCTTGGCTACAGTTGAACGGGGAATGTATTGGCTGGGAAGGTGACGAGCCTATCTATCTTATCGTTTACATCAATATCACCGACATTACCGAACAGAGGGAGTTGCAAAAGAAACTGGAGAAACAGTCAAAGCAACTTAAAGAAGCACTAAAGTCGGCGGAACAAGCCAACCAAGCCAAATCTAATTTTCTCGCCCGCATGAGTCACGATATCCGCACACCCATGAACGCCATCATGGGAATGGCGACTATAGCCAAAGCCCATGTAGATGAACATGAAAGAATACTAGATTGTATGGAAAAAATCAATGGAGCCTCTAAATTATTATTGAGTCTGATTAATGAGGTTCTCGATATGTCCAAGATCGAAAGTGGCAGGTTAATTCTTTCGGAGGATGAGTTCAATGTGGGTGAGCTCTTGCAAGACTTGGTCGTTATGATGCAACCGGAGATCAAAAACAAACAACAAACTTTAAATATACACGTCAAGAACCTGAGGCATGAGAATGTAAAAGGTGATACGCAGCGTATCAAGCAGGTATTGATGAATATCCTCTCGAACGCAATTAAGTATACGCCGGAGAATGGGCAAATCACGATAGAGATCTACGAGAAGGACCCTCATAATGGCATCGGAAATTATCAATTCGTGTTTGAGGATAACGGAAGAGGTATGAAACCGGAGTTTCTGGATAAGATTTTCGAGCCTTTCGAGCGTGCGAGCGATGATGAGATCAAGAGGATACAAGGCACTGGCCTCGGGATGTCGATCAGCCATAAGATCATTCAGATGATGGGAGGAGATATCAAGGTGGAGAGTGAATATGGCAAAGGTTCCCGCTTCACCATCGACATGCCATTGGTTTGCCGGGATCAGAAGCCCGATGATAAGATAGAGGTAGAAGGTTTAGAGGTTCTTGTGGTAGATGATGATAAGATCGCTTGTCTAAACACGTCTAGCTGTTTGCAAGAGATCGGGATAAACAGTGAATGCGTATACTCAGGTAGCGAAGCTATAGAAAAAGTACGACAGCATCATTTAGCGGAGAAAGAGTATTTCGCCGTGATCATTGACTTGAAGATGCCTCAAATGAACGGCATTGAAACAACCCGGCAAATCAGACGTTTCGTGGGAGCGGACGTACCGATCATCATTCTCTCCGCATACGATCTTGAGGAATATGAGGCAGAGGCTAAGGAGGTTAAGGCCAATGGATTCATCACCAAGCCTCTCTATAAGTCCAAGCTACTCCAAGTATTGAGATCTTTCCTTGACGAAGGAGACCAGCCGGAACCGATCCGCCCATTCAAGTTATCAAACGTCGATTATTCCGGCAAGCGCATCTTGCTGGTGGAGGATAACGAGTTAAATCGTGAGATCGCCGTAGAGATCATCGGCAGCACCGGTATCACTATCGATACGGCGATAAATGGGCTCGACGCCGTACATAAAGTCGCCCAATCGGAAGAAGGATTTTACCAGATAATACTGATGGATATCCAGATGCCTATCATGGACGGTTATGAGGCGACCCGGCAGATTCGTTCCCTCCAACGAAGGGATATCGCACATATGCCAATTATAGCCATGACCGCCAACGCTTTTTCCGAAGACGTGACAAACGCTATCAAAGCGGGCATGAATTATCATTTGGCTAAACCGATTGATATTGGGGCGTTGATGGGCATCCTTAGTAAATATTTACAAGCGCCCGCATAAAGTTTATCTTGCGTATTAAAAGTTCATGTAATAAAATTGTCTATTTTTAGCGATCAATTCGATTATAAGCATAAAGAGACTTCATGAACATCAGACTTCGTTTTAAGTTAATCGCTTTGTTGATCGTCCTATCGCTGGCCGGGCTTTTGGTTTTCCAAGGATACTGGCTGAAAGGTTTATATGATACATTATATAAACAGATGGAGATCAATATAGAGGAAGCGATGAAGATCGCCGACTATAAGGAGTTGTTCCTGCGCATCCGATCTATCAAAAAAGAACAGGGAGCGCTGGGACCTCAAACCCAAGATGTGTACTTCAGCTCAGAGCTAGATCCGTCTAATAAGCAGAAGATGGACGCAAAAGCTTCGATCCATCCGCAGAAAGAAGATCCTGACCTTAACCGGGAAGATATCTTCAAGACGGCAAATCCCGACTCACACATGAAACTACATATCGATTACGGGGATGAGGAGGACTTTAGCTCGATAGACTCTACCCTAACGGATTACCTATATGTAATCGGCGAGGTGGAGGACATGGTGCAGCAAGCGATGCACGCAAATATAGATTCTATAAAACCAATTGATTTCAAGACCTACAACAAATTATTAACCTCGGAACTGGAGGCAAGAAATATCGTAACGGAACATGAGCTGGTAACGATTTATAAACCAAACAACGGGGACGAGAAGGGTTGGATGCATCTGGACAAGCCAGAACGATTCACTACGTGGAAAAACCCCGTGCATTTCGATTACCCGCTCCATAACGAGAGCACGTTACAATATCGCCTGTTCCTCAAATCGCCGGCCAGCGTGATACTCACCCAGATGAAAGGCATCCTGATCTCCTCCTTCCTATTGCTTTTGCTGATCATTTGCGCTTTCATATACTTACTCCGCACCATCTTAAAGCAAAAGACCGTGGAAGAATTGAAGACCGATTTCACCAACAATATGACGCATGAGCTGAAAACCCCGATCAGCGTCAGCTATGCCGCCGTAGACGCATTATTGAACTTTAGCGATCCCGTCAACGAGAAACAGAAGAAATACCTGACGATCGTTAAAGACCAACTTATCCATCTTACCGGATTGGTGGAACAAATTTTGACACTCGCCGTAGAGAACCGCAGTACCTTCCGCTTGCGCCCCGAAACCATCTCATTAAACGAGTTGGTGAACTCCCTCATCGAGCAATACAAACTGAAAGCGAGCAAACCCGTGGAGTTTACTTGCTCCATCCCCGAGGATATAGAATTGGTGGCCGATCGTACCCACCTATATAATATGTTGAGCAACCTTATCGATAACGCGATCAAATACGCCGACAAGGAACCTTGCCGCATCGAAGCGACAGCCCGGCAAGACGATCACGAAACGACAATCTCCATAACCGATAACGGCCCGGGTATCAGCGAAGCCAACCAGCGGCAGATATTCGACAAGTTCTTCCGGGTTCCCAGCGGGAATATCCACAACGTGAAAGGTTATGGCCTAGGATTATATTACGTAAAAGACATGATGGGTAAACATGGAGGAACAGCCCGTGTGGAAAGCGTCCCCGGCAAAGGCTCCACCTTTACCCTGCATTTTAAATAATAATCCGAAAATCAAGTATCAAATATGGAAAAGATAAAAGTACTACTAGTAGAAGACGAGCCTACATTGGCCATGATCATCAAGGATACGCTGGATGGGAACGAGTTCGATATCACCCTAGCGGCGAATGGCGAGGAGGGCCTCTCCCGTTATGCGGAGATCAACCCGGACATTATCGTAGCGGATATCATGATGCCCAAGATGGATGGTTTCACGATGGTCAAATTGATCCGTAAGACGGATACGCACACCCCTGTCCTATTCCTATCGGCCCGTTCCGCGGCCAACGACGTGGTAGAGGGCTTCGAGACAGGCGGCAACGATTACCTGAAAAAGCCTTTCGGCATGGCGGAATTGATCGTGCGCATCAAGGCGTTACTGCATAAGGTGTCCGTCCAAAGACCGGAAGCCACCTCTTTCCGTATCGGGCTTTATACGTTCGATTCCATCACGCAGACATTGGTCTACCGGGGAGAGAAACAACTCCTCAGCAACCGGGAATCCGAGATATTGAAGCGCCTTTGCGACAATAAGGACCAAGTATTACCGATGAAAGAGATCTTGATAGACCTTTGGGGAGATGATTCTTTCTTCAACGCACGCAGCCTGCATGTCTTTATCACCAAGCTACGTCATAAGTTATCGAAAGACGAGTCTATCAAGATTTTGAATATCCGGGGAATCGGATATAAGCTGATCATCGATTGAATTGCTTCAATGCCTGTGCCATCTGGTCCGGGCATGAAGTTCCCCTTCCATGACAATCGATGCCAGACAAACGGCCGATAGCGTCTTCGATGCGCATACCTTTCAATAAGGCGCACATGCCTTGCCCGTTACCGTGGCAACCTCCTACAATCTGCACATTCTCGATCACGTCCTCCTTCGCATCGATCACCATCAACTTAGAACAAACGCCTCCTTGAGGCGTATAGGTTATACGTCGTGTTTCCATTTTCTTTTTCTCTCCTTTTTATAAACGAGTCGCAAAGGTATAAATAAATTTAACTACATTTGTAGCATCTAATTTACAAAAACATGACATACGAGGAAACGCTACACTATCTATATACCAGCATCCCGGTCTTCCAACACAGCGGAGCTTCCGCTTACAAACCCGGTCTTGGTACAAGTATCGCCCTAGATGATTATCTGGGAAATCCCCATAAAGCCTATAAGACCATCCATGTAGCCGGGACAAACGGCAAAGGCTCGGTCAGCCATCTATTGGCGGCCATTCTCCGGCAATCCGGTTTCAAGGTCGGGCTTTATACCTCTCCCCACTTAGTGGACTTCCGGGAACGCATCCGGGTGAACGGGAAAAAGATCTCCCAAGATTACGTGGTCGATTTCGTCGAGCGTCATCGTTCTTTCTTCGAGCCTCTCCATCCTTCTTTCTTCGAGCTGACGTCCAGCATGGCTTTTGAGTATTTCCGCGACCAGCAGGTAGATTATGCGGTTATCGAGGTCGGGCTTGGCGGTCGTTTGGACAGTACGAACATCATCACCCCGATCTTGAGTATCATCACGAATATCAGTCTGGATCATACGCAATTCTTGGGAGATACGGAGGAGAAGATAGCGGCGGAGAAAGCCGGCATTATCAAGAAAGGCGTACCCGTCCTTCTGGGGGAGGCAGAGAAACGCTCCGTTTTCGACCTCTTCCAGAACGAGGCGAGAAAGGCAGGAGCACCCTTCCACTACGCCTTGAGCATGGGAATGCTGGAGGGGACCGGAGGGTTGTCGATGGTACACTGGAAGTTCCCCTCCGTAGAATACGGCGAGGTGATCGGCGAGCTTGCCGGAGAGGTACAACAAGCCAACGCCATCACGGTGTTCTCCGCCCTGCACCTGCTCCGCGAGAAGTGCGGCGTTGACATCCTGCCCGAGGCCGTCCATGAAGGGTTCGGACACGTGACCCAACTGACGGGTTTGATGGGCCGCTGGCAAACCTTGCGGACAAAACCGACCGTCATTTGCGACACCGGGCACAACGTGGGTGGATGGAAACACATAGCGGAACACCTGAATGCCATGAGAAGCCGTTTCCGCGAAATTTATATGATCGTCGGTATGGTGAACGACAAGGATATCGACGGCGTATTATCCTTGATGCCACCAGATGCTTCTTATTTCTTCACGCAAGCCTCCGTGGAGAGAGCGATGCCCGTAAAGGATTTCGCCATGAAAGCCATGCGGAAGGGACTGCCCGGAGTCCTTTGCGAAACGGTGAAAGAGGCGGTCGAGAAAGCGTTAAAAAGTGCCGGCAAGGATGACTTGATCTTTATCGGCGGAAGCACCTTTATCGTAGCGGACGCTCTCCCCTTGTTCATGAAAGAGGACGAATACAAATAATATAACTCTATAAAACAAATATCATGATAGAAAAAATTCATCAGAAACTAAGCGACTCGAAAGTCGCACGCTGGAGTGTACTCGCTTTGGCGGCATTCACGATGCTTTGCGGATACTTCCTTACGGATGTAATGGCTCCGCTTAAACCGATGTTGGAAGAACAGCTAAGCTGGACGAGTACGGAATATGGTTGGTTCACCAGCGCTTACGGTTGGTTCAACGTATTTCTTTTCATGTTGATTATTGGTGGTATCGTTCTGGATAAGATGGGTGTCCGTTTCACGGGTGTCGCTTCCTGTATCTTGATGATTATCGGTTGTTCCATTAAATATTACGCCATCTCGGACGCATTTACGATGGAAGGAGAGCTTTTCGGATGGAAAGCGCAAGTGATGGTGGCCGCCCTCGGATACGCAATCTTCGGTGTCGGCGTGGAGACCGCCGGTATCACGGTATCTAAGATTATCGTACGGTGGTTCAAGGGAAAAGAGATGGCGTTGGCTATGGGCTTGGAGATGGCTACGGCTCGTTTGGGTACGGCCTTGGCTTTATCTATCACGGTTCCCGCCGCCAAGTACTTCGGTAGTATCTCCGCTCCTATCTTGCTTTGTCTTTGTATGTTGTGTATCGGTTTGATCGCCTTCCTCGTATTTTGCGTGATGGATCGCAAGCTGGACGCTTCGATGGACGCTATCGAGCAAGCCGAGGAGGAAGAGCCTTTCCGTTTGAAAGATATCTTATTGATCGTTACCAATAAGGGTTTCTGGTTGATCGCTCTGCTTTGCGTATTATTCTATTCGGCCGTATTCCCCTTCTTGAAATACGCTACGGACTTGATGGTCAATAAATATAACGTAGATCCGGAGTTGGCGGGAAACATCCCGGCTATCTTACCTTTCGGCACGATTCTTCTGACTCCGTTCTTCGGTAACTTATACGACCGCAAGGGTAAAGGGGCGACGATCATGATCTATGGTGCCTTGATGTTGATCGGCGTGCATTTATTATTCACACTTCCGATCTTGAATCAGTGGTGGTTCGCGACAATCGTGATGATCGTATTGGGTATCGCTTTCTCCTTGGTTCCATCGGCGATGTGGCCATCTGTTCCGAAGATTATCCCGGAGAAGCAATTAGGCACGGCTTATGCCTTGATTTTCTGGGTACAGAATATCGGTCTGAGTATGGTTCCTTTATTAATCGGCTGGATATTGGATACGTATTGCAAAATAGACAATGGTACGGGCAAACCGGCTTACGACTATACGATACCGATGGCAGTCTTCACCTGCTTCGGTGTACTCGCCCTCTTCATCGCCTTGATGTTGAAACGTGAGGACCGGATCAAAGGCTACGGCCTTGAATTGCCGAACATCCAAAAGGACGCCGATAAAGCCGAGGCCGAGATAATCGCTAAAGAGATGATCGCGGAGCCTTAATAAAGCTCATAACCCTAAATAAATGGAAGGCGCTGTAAACTTGATTTACCGCGCCTGTCTTTTTGATGACTGAAAACCATCGTCATTGGAACACACAAAAAGTTCGTTTGAAAAAGAGGAGTAGCGAAACAACTACAAATTGTAGCCAGTTGGAAAGACTAATAAGATAGGGACCGTAAGCTAAAACACTATAATCTTGACATTATGATCAAAATAACAGAATAACGATGTCAAGACCTTTTTACGAATAGAGGAAATGAGGGAGAAACCTATGATGAAATCATACGTTTTCCCTCATTTCTTTACATAAACACCCCTGTTTAGACCCAAAAGTAATAGAGTTAGGTAACACAAAAGGCTGTATTAGGCAACACAACCGTATGCATTAGGTAACGCAACCGTATGTATTAGGCGATACATAAGGAAGAAACAGCCCTCGCATCCTATAGAATCAATCGATACACTCGTATAAAATGGCTATTTTCACCTAAGAGTATGAGATACGATGAATTAATCTCGCTAGAATGAAAGGGCCTATTTCCATAAAGCACTACAAGACAATTAAATGCTATTATTCTATCCAATTTTCGGAAGTAAGGCGTACCTTAGCCCGGAAAAAACGCTTCTCCGGGAGTTCAGATAACAGAATGTCAAAACGTCAATCCTCCTCTTTTACACGTGAGCCTACTTGAGCATAATAAAGCATAACCAATTCGCAGACTACCACGATGCCCCAAGTCCAACGCCACGAACCGAGGACATCCGCCAACGCCCCTTGCAGGACAGGAAATACCGCTCCTCCAAACACGCCCATCATAAAAACGCCGGAAGCCTTCGAGGTATATTTCTTCAAGCCTTGGATGGCTAACGTGAAAATACAACCCCACATCACGGAATGAAACAACCCGACAGCTACCAATACCCAAAGATTATTGGCCAGTATAGCCACGATCGTAAAAACCGCCGCAAACGAAGTTGCCACCGTCAGTTGTACCCGGGGAGATATCTTGCTGAACATGCTCGAGACGATACGGCCCACCATCAAACCTCCCCAATAAAGCGTAGCCAATAGGGCCGGCGTATTCAGGTTCATGCCATTCGTCCCTTCCAGTTCCAACGCATGCAAGTTGATATTCACCCCAATGGAAACCTCCGCTCCCACATAAAAGAAGATAGCGATAACCCCCAGCCTCAAATGGCGAAACGACCAAATGCTTCGTTCCAATCTTTCCCCCTCGTTCGCTTTCGTATTCATCACATCCGGCAAATAGAGCCGATGGGTAATGAAAGCGGTCAAGGCGATAAAAGCCGCCAAGACGATGAACGGAAACATCAATTGCTCCACATGGATCTCCTCGATAGCGACCCCTCCAAACATCACGCTCGTAACGAAAAATGGGGCGATCGTCGTGCCGAAAGAGTTAAAGGCGCAAACGATATTCATCCGTTGTACGGGTTGCGTGCCCCGCACCTCGTAAGCCGCTACATAGGGATTGATCACCACCTGCAAAAGCGTGGCCGATGTTCCCATCAGATAAGATCCCAGTAAAAAGATGAAGTAGCCATAAGGCACATGAGCTGAGGTAATCGAGATATTCCATGCCTCATAATTCACCGTAAACCAAGAGGAGAAGAAAAAGACCGTCAGGCCCACCACCATGATCGACAAAGCCCGGATCAAAGTTCTCTTATAGCCATAACGGTTGATCCATCTACCACCCAAGGTGCCATTTAGCAGGTACCCCAAGAAAAAGAAGAAGGAAATCAAGGTCACAAACGTATTCTTAAACTCTCCGGCCTCTTTCAGGAAAGCCATTTTCAAGGGGCCTTGACACTGCCCATTGACAGTAGTCAAGAAACCCACAATAAAGTATATGAATATTAGGACGATGAAAGGCCCTAAAGAATTTGTTTTCTGTGTGTTCATAGGTAAAAGATCAAATACGCCCCGTTATGAAAGTATCGATTCCAGCACGGGAAGCGTTCCCTCCTCCCGTATTCT
>UMGC01039042.1_pt1 | contig 12336 bp, 9 predicted proteins | sample 1965151 | NCBI WGS metagenome assembly UMGC01 (sample SAMEA4836061, study PRJEB28245) | human gut metagenome | biome: gut microbiome; material: fecal sample | place: Denmark | collected 2008 | reverse complement strand
AGGTCCGCCGCGAGCACGCCGAAGGCAAACAGGAACGCGACCGCCGCGCGCAATACTCGTTTTGTTCTCATGGGCAGCCGCCCTCCTTTTTCAGACTTGCAGGAATTTGCGGATCGCCGTCAGGCTGCCGCCGACGCCGACGAGCATTCCCACGCCGACGAACACCAGCGCGACCGGCTTCCATATCGTCGCAAAGTCCACAACGCTGAAGAGATTCAGCGCATCGGACACGGAAATGCTCCGCGCGACGGTCGCGTACAGCAGCCATTGCAGGCCGAAGGCGACGCCCGCGCTCAGAAGGCCGATGATGAAGCCCTCATACACAAAGGGCCAGCGGATGAAGCCGTTCGTCGCGCCGACCATCTTCATAATGGCGATCTCGTCGCGCCGGTCGAAGGTCGTGAGCTTGATGGTATTGGAAATGATGAACACGGAAACGACCAATAATATCGCGATGAGCGCGATGCACACCACGCCCGCCACGTTCCGCAGCGTGATGAAGCCTTCCGCCAGATTTTCGTCCGCGCGGGCGTCCGCGATGCCGGTCACCTTCTTGACCGCCTCGCGCGTCTCCTCCATCCGGCCGAGGTCGATCACCTTAATGGCAAAGCGGTCGCGCAGGATCTCCGGGTCCAGATCGCCGAGGGCGTATTTCCCCTCGTACTTTTTCTCGAAGGTCTCGCAGGCCTCCTCGCGCGTGATAAAGCGCACGCTCCTCACATTCGGCACCGCCTCGACGGCGGACTGGAGCGAGCGCCCCTGTGCCTCCGCGAGCGTATCGTCCACAAAGGCAAGGATCTCATTTTCGCTTTCCAGCTGACGAAGCTGCTCGTTGACGTTGTAGGCCACAAGGGAAAACGTGCCCATGACGAGCAGGCAGGCCACGGTGATGCCGACAGCCGCAAAGGACATAAAGCCGTGGCTGAACAGATTCACCACGCCCTCGTGGAAAAAGTAACCAAAATCGTGTCTTCTCATCGCGCCTCACCTCATATTGTAGCCGATGCCGTCGCTCACGACGATACCGCGCTCAAGCGTAATGACGCGCTTTTGGAACTTGTTGACCAGATCCTTTTCGTGCGTCACGACGAGCACCGTAGTGCCAAGCTGGTTGATGCGCTCGAGCAGCATCATGATCTCCAGCGAGCGGGCGGGGTCGAGGTTGCCGGTCGGCTCGTCGGCGATGATAGTATAGGGGTTGTTGACGAGCGCGCGCGCGATGGCCACGCGCTGCTGCTCGCCGCCGGAGAGCTGGTTGGGGAACTGATTGGCCTTGCCGTCCAGTCCCACCAGCTTGAGAACGTAGGGGATGCGCTTTTTCGCCTCGCGCGGCGAGGAGCCCACGGCGCGCATGGCAAAGCTCAGATTTTCATAGACCGTTTTCTTCTCGATCAGGCGAAAATCCTGAAAGATCACGCCGATAGACCGGCGCAGCAGCGGGATCTGCCGGTCGGAAATGTTGTTGAGGTTGAAGCCGTTGATCATCAGTCGGCCGCCGCTCGGCAGAACCTCGCCCGTGAGGAGTTTGATGATGGTCGATTTGCCGCTTCCGGAGGGGCCGACGAGAAAGACGAATTCGCCGTCGTTGACCTCCATCGTCACACCGCGCAGCGCGTGTGTCCCGTTCTCATATTCCTTCTGCACGTCGGTCAAGCGGATCATCGCCGTGTTCTCCCCTTTTTCTCCAAGTTTGCCTATTTTATTCTATTATACGCGAGCGGCGAAGAAATGGCAATAAAAATTATGTAAACAGCCGCTGTTTTTTTGACGCTCCCCAGCGGAAAAAGTTCCCAAGGCGCAAAAAAAGAGGCTTTCCCTTCGGAAAGCCTCCTTCGCTATTCTCTTACGCCTCGATGCCGCGGGAGGCAAGGTACTTTTTGACCATCAGCGCCACCTTGAAGGTGATGGCGTCGTCGAACTCACGCAGGTCAAGGCCGGTGAGCTTCTTGATCTTCTCCAGACGGTAGACGAGCGTGTTGCGGTGGACGAACAGCTTGCGCGCCGTTTCGGAGAGGACGAGGTTGTTCTCAAAGAACTTGTTGATGGTGAAAAGCGTCTCCTTATCGAGCGAGTCAATGGGGTTCTTCTTGAAGACCTCCTGCAGGAACATCTCGCACAGGGTGGTCGGCAGCTGATAGATCAGACGGCCGATGCCGAGGTTTTCGTAGCTGACGACGTACTTCTCCGTATCGAAGACCTTGCCGACCTCGATGGCGATCTGCGCCTCCTTGTAGCTCTTGGCGAGGTCGCGCAGGTGCGCGGCGACCGTGCCGATGCCGACGACGACCATGCTCTCGCCGTTCTCGCGCAGCGTCTCCTCGATGAGCTGGGCAGTCTTCTCCAGATCGCGCGTGCCGACATTCTCGCCAAGCTGCTGAATGAGCACCACGTCGCTCTCGCCCATGGAAAGCGCGAAGCTCGTCTGGCGGTCCGGGAAGATATTCTGCACCGTCTCCACGGTCAGGCCCTCAAAGCGCTCGTCCAGGCGGCGGATCAGAAACACGCCGCGGTTGAGCTCGGTCTCAACGTGCAGCTCCTTGGCGCGGATATAGAGGTCGCTGAGCATGATGTTGTCGGAGATGATGTTCTTGATGAAGGAGACCTTGTCGTACTTCTCCTCATAATAGCTCTTGGCCGCGTTGAGCGCGACCGCCGCCATGGAGCAGGCCGCGCGGCTCATCTCGTTCTCGCCATAGGCAAAAACCGCAAAATCAAAGTGACCGTTCCAGCCGGACAGCGCCTTGAAGGTCTTGCCGGCGAGCGGAACCACGCTCTCCTCCGCGTCGTTGATGCTGCTCACAAGCTCGCTCCAATGACTGCCAATCTCGCTCAGCTCCGTACAGGCAATGACGGTGCCCTCGGCATCGATCACGCCGATCTCGGTATCGACCGCATCCTTGAATTGCAAAACGATGTTCTGGAAAACTCTCCCTGACATGGTGTACCTCCCGAAACCCTTACGCGGGTAGTTTGTGCAACTTGCTGATTGAATGAAATTATTATACTTGGCTTCGACATAATTTGCAAGCTATTTTTTCTTTTTTCCACAAAAAACTTTTTCTTTTTTGTGGAAATCGTAAAGGATATTGGGACAGGCGTTCAATCTCCCGCAAATTTCGTTGGGCATTTTGTCTACCGCTGAAGCTGCGCCTCCTCTGCTGCCGTCAGCAGGCGGAATTCGCCCGGCGCGAGCGTGTCATCGAGCCGCAGCGACCCCATCGAAAGGCGCTTCAAATACGTCACCGGCTTGCCGCGGGCAGCCAGCATCCGCTTGACCTGGTGGAACTTCCCCTCGCGCAGCGTGACGAGGCATTCGCTCGTCTCTCCCGCGGCGAGGATCTCCAGCCCTGCAGGCAGGCACTCCAGCCCGTCGCCGAGCGTCATGCCCGCCTCGAACGCCGCACAGTCCTCGGGTGTCAGCCTGCCTGATACGCGGGCGTAATAGACCTTATCGACGTGCTTTTTCGGACTGAGCAGCGCGTGCGCCAGCTCGCCGTCGTCCGTCAAAAGCAGCAGCCCCTCCGTATCCTTATCGAGCCGTCCGACGGGAAACACGCCGATCTTGCGCAGCTCCGGCGTGAGCAGATCCAGCACCGTTCTGCCCCGCCCATCCTCGGTCGCGCTCAGCACGCCCGCAGGCTTATGCAGCATGACGTAGGTGTACTTTCGAAGCACCAGCTCCTCCCCGTTGACCGCGATGCGGCAGCTCTCCGCGTCATACTTTTCCTCCGCGCTGCCAGCGATCCTCCCGTCCACCAGCACGCGGCCCTCGCGCACGAGCGTCTTGACCTCGCGGCGCGACCAGCGTCCCGTCGAGGCGATGAGCTTGTCCAGCCGTTCCTTCGCCATACCCGTTCTCCTCTGCTTTCACTTTCATTTCTGCGCCCATCCTATCATACTTTTCCCCGTTTGGGAATAGTCTTTCGTGAAAGGGTGTGACGCTGTGTTTATCTGCACGATGAAATATTCCCGCCACCGGCTGCTCGGCGTTTTGTGGCTGCTGCTTCTTGCCTTTCTCGGCTTTCTCCTGCTTCGCTCATGCGGCTCGGACCGTACCGCTGCCGCCGCGACGAACGAGCAGCGCGTCGCCTACCTGAACTCCCTCGGCTGGCAGGTCGAGCCGGAGCCGGTCGAAACACTCTCGCTCACCCTGCCCAAGGAGCTGGAGGAGCCCTATCAGAGCTACAATGTGCTCCAGCGCGCGCAGGGCTTTGATCTGGAGCCCTGCTGCGGCAAAACGGTCGAGCGCTGCACCTACACGGTGAAAAACCATCCCTCGGGCAAGGTCTGTCAGGCCGACCTCTACATCTGCGGCGGCGAGATCGTCGCGGGCGATATCCTCTGCACCGGCGAAGGCGGCTTCATCGCGCCGCTGTCCTTTCCGAAGGACGCCTGAGCGCCCACCTTCCCCGCTTCGCTCTCGTTTTCCGGCGGAGCTTCTTCACAGGGCAAAAAGAAAGACAGCCTTTCGGCTGTCTTTCTTCTATCTCATTCAGGAATTAGTCCTTGCACTCGATAACAACACCGGAACCGACGGTACGGCCGCCTTCACGGATAGCGAAGCGGAGGCCCTTCTCGATCGCGATGGGGGTGATCAGCTCAACGTTCATGTCGACGTTATCGCCGGGCATGCACATCTCGGTGCCCTCGGGCAGAGTGATGACGCCGGTGACGTCGGTGGTACGGAAGTAGAACTGAGGACGATAGTTGTTGAAGAACGGGGTGTGACGGCCGCCTTCATCCTTGGTCAGAACGTAGACCTGGCCAACGAACTTGGTGAGGGGATGAATGGAGCCGGGCTTGCAGAGGACCTGGCCGCGCTCGATCTCGGTCTTGGCAACACCGCGGAGCAGAGTACCAACGTTATCGCCGGCTTCGGCGTAGTCGAGCAGCTTGTGGAACATTTCGATACCGGTGACGACGGTCTTACGACGCTCGTCGGTCAGGCCGATGATCTCGACTTCCTCGCCGAGCTTGAGCTGACCACGCTCAACTCTACCGGTGGCGACGGTGCCGCGGCCGGAGATGGTGAAGACGTCCTCAACGGGCATCAGGAAGGGCATATCGGCCTTACGGTCGGGAGTGGGGATATAATCGTCAACAGCGTCCATGAGCTCCTTGATGCAGGCATACTCGGGGGCGTTGGGATCGGTGGACTCGGAAACGAGAGCGTTCAGAGCGGAGCCCTTGATGATGGGAATCTCATCGCCGGGGAACTCATAGCTGGAGAGCAGCTCACGGACTTCCATCTCGACGAGCTCGAGCAGCTCCTCATCGTCGACCTGATCGCACTTGTTCAGGAAGACAACGATGGCGGGAACGCCAACCTGACGGGCGAGCAGGACGTGCTCGCGGGTCTGGGCCATAGGACCGTCGGAAGCGGCGATGACCAGGATCGCGCCGTCCATCTGGGCAGCACCGGTGATCATGTTCTTGATATAGTCGGCGTGGCCCGGGCAGTCAACGTGAGCATAGTGACGCTTCTCGGTCTCATACTCAACGTGGGCCGTGTTGATGGTAATGCCGCGCTCGCGCTCTTCGGGAGCCTTATCGATGGAGCTGTAGTCGGTGTACTGGGCCTTGCCCTGCATGGCGAGCCACTTGGTGATGGCAGCGGTCAGGGTGGTCTTACCATGGTCGACGTGACCGATGGTGCCGATGTTTACGTGGGGCTTAGTTCTCTCGAATTTCTGCTTAGCCATTAGAGTGATCCTCCTATTATGATTTTTTCATTGTTTTCGGTGTCACTTGCATAACACCATGATTTTACCGTAAATCGAGCCGATTTGCAACTGTTATTTTCGTGTCTCAGCTCATGTGGCGCCCGGTGCGCTGATCGATGATCTTTTCCTGAATACTCTTCGGGATCTCGATGTAGTGCGAGGGCTCCATCGTGTACTGACCGCGTCCCTGCGTGCGGGAACGGAGGTCGGTGGCATAGCCGAACATCTCGGCGAGGGGAACGAACGCGTCGATCTGCTGCGCGCCGGAGCGGGCTTCGAAGCCCTGGATCTGACCGCGGCGGCTGTTGAGGTCGCCGATGACATCACCCATATACTCGTCGGGGACAATGACGCTGACCTTCATGATCGGCTCGAGCAGCGTGGGGCCGGCCTTCTGGCAGGCTTCCTTGAACGCCATGGAGCCGGCGATCTTGAACGCCATCTCCGAGGAGTCGACCTCGTGGTAGGAGCCGTCGTACAGCGTGACCTTGACGTCGACCACCGGATAACCAGCGAGCACGCCTGCGAGCATCGCGCCCTGGATACCGGCATCGACCGCGGGGATATACTCCTTGGGAACGCTGCCGCCGACCGTGGCGTTGACGAACTCGTAGCCCTTGCCGGACTCATTGGGCTCAACGTGGATCTTGACATGACCGTACTGGCCCTTACCGCCGCTCTGGCGGGCATACTTGGTGTCCTGATCGACGGCCTTGGTGATGGTCTCCTTATAGGCGACCTGCGGCGCGCCGACGTTCGCCTCGACCTTGAACTCGCGGAGCAGACGGTCGACGATGATCTCCAGATGGAGCTCGCCCATACCGGCGATGATGGTCTGACCGGTCTCTTCGTCCGTGTAGGTCTTGAACGTGGGGTCCTCCTCAGCCAGCTTCATCAGCGCAATGCCCATCTTCTCCTGACCAGCCTTGGTCTTGGGCTCGATGGCAACGCGGATCACAGGCTCGGGGAACTCCATGCTCTCGAGGATGATCGGGTGCTTTTCATCGCAGAGCGTGTCGCCCGTCGTGGTGTTCTTGAGGCCGACCGCCGCGGCAATGTCGCCGGAGTAAACGGTCTCGATATCCTCACGATGGTTGGCGTGCATCTGCAGGATACGGCCCATGCGCTCACGAACATTCTTGGTGGAGTTGAGAACGGAGGAGCCGGTGTTGAGTGTACCGGAATAGACGCGGAAGAAGCTCAGGCGGCCGACATAGGGGTCGGTCATGATCTTGAATGCCAAGGCGGAGAAAGGCTCGTCATCGCTCGGCTCACGCTTGTCTTCTTCGTCCGTCTTCGGGTTGATACCCTCGATGGCGGGGATATCGGTCGGCGCGGGCATATAGTCCACAATGGCATCGAGCAGCTTCTGCACGCCCTTGTTGCGGTAGGACGTACCGCAGACCACAGGGATCATCTCGACCGCGACGGTCGCCTTGCGGATCGCTGCGCGGATCTTGGCGGTGGGGATCTCCTTGCCCTCGAGATACATCTCCATGATCTCATCGTCGAACATGGAAACGGCGTCAAGCATCTTCTCACGGTATTCCTCCGCGAGCTCGCGCATATCCTCGGGGATCTCCTCCACGCGCATATCCTTGCCCATTTCGTCGTAGTAGACGTCCGCATTCATCTCGACCAGGTCGATGATGCCGCGGAATTCGGCTTCCTTGCCGATGGGCAGCTGGATGGGCACCGCATTGCACTTGAGACGCTCGTCGATCATGCGCAGGACGTTATAGAAGTCCGCGCCCATGATGTCCATTTTGTTGACGTAGATCATGCGGGGCACATGGTAGTGATCCGCCTGACGCCAAACCGTCTCGCTCTGCGGCTCAACGCCGCCCTTGGCGCACATGACGGTCACAGAGCCGTCGAGCACGCGGAGGCTGCGCTCCACCTCGACCGTGAAGTCGACGTGGCCCGGGGTGTCGATGATGTTGATGCGATGGTTCTTCCAGAAGCACGTCGTCGCGGCAGACGTAATGGTGATGCCGCGCTCCTGCTCCTGCTCCATCCAGTCCATCGTCGCAGTACCCTCGTGGGTCTCGCCGAGCTTGTAGTTGACGCCTGTGTAGTACAGGATACGCTCGGTCGTGGTGGTCTTGCCTGCATCGATGTGGGCCATGATGCCGATATTTCTTGTTTTCTCCAGAGATACTTTTCTCGGCATAAGATTCTCCTTGCTTTCTTACCAGCGGAAGTGGGCGAACGCCTTGTTGGCCTCGGCCATCTTGTGGGTATCTTCGCGCTTCTTCACAGCCGCGCCGGTGTTGTTGGCGGCGTCCATGAGCTCGCCGGCGAGACGCTCGGCCATGGTGCGCTCACCGCGGGCGCGGGAGTAGGCCGTCAGCCAACGCAGACCGAGGGTCTGACGACGGGCGGGACGAACCTCCATAGGGACCTGATAGTTGGCGCCGCCGACACGGCGGGTCTTGGTTTCGAGAACGGGCATGATGTTTTCCATCGCCTGGGTAAAGACGTCGAGCGGCTCATTGCCGGTCTTTTCCTTGATGATGTCAAACGCACCGTAGACGACCTTCTGTGCAACGCCCTTCTTGCCGTCGAGCATGATGCTGTTGACGAGCTTGGTCACGAGGACACTGTTGTACATAGGATCGGGCAAAATTTCTCTCTTGGGAACATTACCTCTTCTGGGCACTTTGCTTCCCTCCTTCTTATAATATAGAAATCATAGGTACTCGCGGACGGGGCTTGCCCCGCCGTGTTTCGGCCTGCCAAAGAGGTATCCTTATATGATAAGACCTTTTGGCAAAGCTCTACTTTCATGCAGACCTTACTTCTGCTTCGGGCGCTTCGCGCCGTACTTGGAACGGCCCTGCATACGGCCCTGCACGCCCTGCGCGTCCAGAGTGCCGCGGATGATGTGGTAACGCACACCGGGGAGGTCCTTGACACGGCCGCCGCGGATCATAACCACAGAGTGCTCCTGCAGAGAATGACCGACGCCGGGGATGTAAGCGGTGACCTCGTAGCCGTTGGTAAGACGCACACGGGCGATCTTACGAAGAGCGGAGTTCGGCTTCTTGGGGGTCGCGGTTCTCACAGCGGTGCAGACGCCGCGCTTCTGAGGAGAAGGAAGGTTGGTTTCCTTGTTCTTCAGCGTGTTGAGGCTATACTGCATGGCGGGAGAATTGGACTTGTAGGTGGCCTGCTCTCTGCCCTTGCGGACCAGCTGATTAAAAGTAGGCATTCAAAAGTTCTCCTTTCTGAAAAATTGCGAGCCGGAGGCTCAATTTATTTTTTACAGGATATCGGTAAAATATCCCGAAAAAACCATATTTATCCGTTCAGGAGCGTTACGACCGCGGCGCCGACGGCGATGCCGGCCGCGCTGCCGAGCTGCGCCATCGTGAAATCCCGCTCCACGGGAACCGACGCGCAGGCGTCCTCGACCCGTCCGGTCACAGCGGGGTCTGCGTCGCAGGCAAGAAAGACCTTTCCGGCCCTCCCCTCGCGCAGCGCACGGAGCGATTGCTTCACGCCGACGACCTTTTGGGCGGTGCTGAGCTCTTCTAACACGGCACGCCCTCCTCACGGCATAACAAAATCCGCGAAACAGTCTCGCGCAAGGTAGAATTATAGCATAGTTGTCCCCCACCGTCAAGCGATATTTGCTCTTCGCAGCCTAAAATTTTCTCTGAAATGTACGATTTTTTCATTTTCTTTTCGGTACTAATGTATAAAGGAAGAGCCGACCGGTGCGGTCGGCTCTTCTTCTGCGATATTTAGACCTCTTCGGAGCTCTCGCCCGCCTCGGTCGAGGCGGCCTCGGAGGCCGTTTCGGCGGCTTCGCCGTCATACGGCTCTGCCGCGGTCTCCTCCTCGGCCGGCTTTTCGCGGTCGGGGACGATCTCCTCGGCGAACTCACGGTAGGCGTTCAGGCCCGCGCCGGCGGGAATGAGCTTACCGATGATGACGTTCTCCTTCAGGCCGAGCAGATGGTCGACCTTGCCCTTGATGGCGGCCTCGGTGAGCACCTTGGTGGTCTCCTGGAAGGACGCGGCGGAGAGGAAGGAATCGGTGGCGAGGGACGCCTTGGTGATACCCATGAGGAGCTGGGTGGCCTCAGCCTCACGCAGCGGCTCGCCAGTCTCGGCATTGACCTCACCTGCGGCATTGCGGCGCGCAATGTCCTCGTTGGCGTCCATCAGCTCCAGAACGTCGACCATCGCGCCGGAGAGCAGGTTGGTGTCGCCGGATTCCTCCACGCGCACCTTGCGCATCATCTGGCGGACGATGACCTCGATATGCTTATCGTTGATGTCAACGCCCTGCTGACGGTAGACCTTCAAAACCTCCTGAATGAGGTAGTTGTGAACGGCGGAAGCGCCGCGGATGCGCAGCACGTCGTGCGGGTTGAGCGCGCCCTCCTGCAGCTGGCAGCCCTTTTCGATCACGTCGCCGTCCTTCACGCGCAGGCCGGTGTGCGGCACGGAGTAGGTGCGGGTGTCGCCGTCGTCGGCGGTCACGATGATGTTCAGCAGGCTGCCCTTCGTGGCCTCCTCGAACCTGACCTTACCGGCGATCTCGGAAAGCGTCGCCATCTTTTTGGGACGGCGCGCCTCGAACAGCTCCTCAACACGCGGAAGACCCTGCGTGATGTCGCCGCCGGCAACGCCGCCAGTGTGGAAGGTACGCATTGTCAGCTGCGTGCCGGGCTCGCCGATGGACTGTGCGGCGATGATGCCGACCGCCTCGCCGGGGCCGACGGGCTTGCTGGTCGCCAGGTTCATGCCGTAGCACTTGGCGCACACGCCGGAATGGGCGCGGCAGGTCAGGACGGTGCGGATCTCGACCTCGTGAATGTCGAACTTCTCAAGCAGATCGGCGTCGGAGGCGTCCATCATGTGATCCTTGGAGATCAGCACCTCGTCGGTGCCGGGCTTGAGGATGTCGTGGACGGGATAGCGGCCGTGGATGCGCTCGGAGAACTTCTCGATGACCTGACCGTTCTCGCTGATCTCGCTGGCGATGATGCCGCGGTCCGCGCCGCAGTCGTCGGAGCGGATGATGACGTCCTGGCAGACGTCGACCATGCGGCGGGTGAGGTAACCGGAGTCCGCGGTACGCAGCGCCGTATCGGCCAGGCCCTTACGGGCGCCGCGGCTGGAGATGAAGTATTCCAGCACGGACAGACCCTCGCGGAAGTTTGCCTTGATGGGGATCTCGATGGTCTTACCGGCGGTGTTGGCCATCAGGCCGCGCATACCGGTCAGCTGACGGATCTGCTTCATGGAGCCACGGGCGCCGGAGTCCGCCATCATGAAGATGGGGTTGTAGCGGTCCATGTTCTTCTGCAGGGCGTCGGTAACGTCGGCAGTGGTCTTTTCCCACTCGGCGACGACCGCGCGGTAGCGCTCGTTCTCGGTCATGAAGCCCATCTTGAACTGGTCCTCGATGTCCACGACGCGCTGCTCGGTCTCGGCGATGAGGGTGTACTTCTCGTCGGGGATGGTCATATCCGCGATGGAGATGGTGATGGCGGCGATGGTGGAGTTGTGGTAGCCGGTCGCCTTGATATTGTCGAGCACCTCGGCGGCGACGGTGAAGCCGTGCTTCTTGATGGTACGGTCAACGATCTTGCCCAGCTGCTTCTTGCCGCAGGTGAACGTGATCTCGTAATCGAAGTAATGCTCGGTGGGGTTGCCGTTCTCGTCCACACGCTCGACAAAGCCGAGGTCCTGCGGGATGTTGTGGTTGAAGACGATGCGGCCGATGGTCGTGTCGACGATCTTGTGGCCCATCGTGCCGTCCGGCAGCTCCTTCTCCACGCGCACGCGGATGGGCTGGTGGGTACCGATGAGGTGATCCTTAAAGGCGAGCATCGCCTCGTCCTCGTCGCGGTAGACGTTGAGGTGCGTGTTCGCGCGCTCCTCGTCCGTCAGCTCGCTCAGGCTCTTGCCGGCGAGGGAGAAATCGACGTTGGACGGCCAGAACTCGTCGTTGTCGAGCTGGCTCACGCCGTTTTCAAAGCGGTCGAAGGTGAGGTAGTAGGAGCCGAGCACCATATCCTGCGTCGGAACGGTGACGGGGCCGCCGTCCTGCGGACGCAGGAGGTTGTTGGCGGAGAGCATGAGGATGCGGGCCTCGGCCTGCGCCTCGGCGGACAGAGGAACGTGAATGGCCATCTGGTCGCCGTCGAAGTCCGCGTTGAACGCGGTGCAGTTCAGCGGGTGCAGCTTGAGCGCGCGGCCCTCGACGAGCACCGGCTCGAACGCCTGGATGCCGAGGCGGTGGAGCGTCGGCGCGCGGTTGAGCATGACGGGGTGATCCTTGATGACGAAGTCCAGCGCGTCCCAGACCTCCGGACGGCCCTTATCGACCATCTTCTTGGCGGACTTGATGTTGTTGGCGGCGCCGTCCTCCACGAGCTTCTTCATGATGAACGGGCGGAACAGCTCGAGCGCCATCTCCTTCGGCACGCCGCACTGATAGATCTTCAGCTCGGGGCCGACGCAGATAACGGAACGTCCGGAATAGTCGACGCGCTTGCCGAGCAGGTTCTGGCGGAAGCGGCCCTGCTTGCCCTTGAGCATATCGCTCAGGCTCTTGAGCGCGCGGTTGTTCGCGCCGGTGACGGCGCGGCCGC
>UMGC01028834.1_pt1 | contig 12372 bp, 8 predicted proteins | sample 1965151 | NCBI WGS metagenome assembly UMGC01 (sample SAMEA4836061, study PRJEB28245) | human gut metagenome | biome: gut microbiome; material: fecal sample | place: Denmark | collected 2008 | reverse complement strand
GCTCGAGAGCGGAGTGTTCCTGCGCGGCGATACGATGATAATAAAAGAAAACGGCGTTGAAACGCCCGTCTGCACGACGAAAGACACGAGTCTTGTCGGCATGCACAACTACGAAAATATCATGGCGGCTATCGCAATGACCCATGCAATGGGCGTGCCGCTCGACACCATCCGCCAAGGCATAAAAGAGTTCACGGCAGTCGAGCACAGGATAGAATTCGTCACCGAGAAGAACGGAGTCAAATACTACAACGACTCAAAGGGCACGAACCCCGACGCGGCAATAAAGGCGGTATGTGCCATGCCCTCGCCGACGATCCTCATCGGCGGAGGCTACGACAAGAAGTCAAGCTATGACGAGTGGGTAGCGACATTTGAGGGCAGGGTAAAAGAACTTCTGCTCATAGGCAAGACGAAGCACGACATTGCCGCCGCCTGCGACAGAGCCGGCTTCAAGGCTTACAAATTCGTCGACACGCTCGAAGAGGCGGTCAGCATAGCGGCCGCCGACGCAGAGAGCGGCGACTGCGTACTGCTCTCCCCCGCGTGCGCGAGCTGGGATATGTTCAAATGCTATCAGCAGCGCGGCGAGATATTCAAGGACTGCGTAAGAGCGCTGTAAAAGCTGTAAAATAAAGCGAGCCGCCGCGGGATATCCGCGGCGGTTTTGCTGTTGAGTGCTCGGCATGTGAAATAACTCGGCGGTAGATGCGGCAATGATGCATCAAGTCGCCGCGCAAAAGAGTTTCGCACCAATAAAATCGTGCAAACTTCGCAGGTGGATGATATCCGCTCCTACTTACTTTGAGCGAAGCGAAACCAACCCCTCAGTCGCTTCGCCGAGCCGACTCCCCTGCAGGGGAGCCTATGGCGGTGCTGATTTTGTGCTTCCAGTGTGAGGTCGGTTTGTAGGGGTCGGCGACCTCGACGACCCTTTGACGCGCAAGCGTCACGGTATTTTGAGGTAAGTGCAAGTGTAACAATCCCTCAGTAGCTTTATCCACTATATAGATTTCAAGGGCAGGCGAACGAAGTTCGCCCCTACGGTCGGTAGGATAAATCTTTGCGAAGATTTCATGCCGCTGTCGCGGCAACGGTGCGTCAAGTCGCCGCACCCTACAAACTGAGCATCAGCAAACAGCAAAAATACCGCAGGGCTTTTGCTCTGCGGTACTTTGATTTCAGGCTTTATTTATGCTCGGCGAGGTATCTGTCCACGACGGACTCGACATAATCGGGGCGGTCGGTGATGATACCGTCAACGCCGTTTTCGAGCATCTGGATAACATCCTTTTCCTCGTCGACGGTCCATGCGTTGACCTTAATGCCGGCGGCATGGGCGCGGCGAACGAGCGCTTTTGTCGCAAACGCCTTATGCGGATGCAGTGCGTCGCAGCCGATTTTCTGCGCGAGGTGCAGAGGCTGGAAGAACCATCTTCTGACTACCTGGCCGTAAATCGGATAGAGATACGCCGTCTTGCACTTGGGATCGTACTTCTTCGCCTCAACAAGCATCTTATAGTCGAAGCTCGAAATGAGAAGCTCATCGAAAAGTCCGTAGTCCTTGACTGCCTCTATCGTCTTGCGCACTATGTCTTCGCGCTCGGACTTGTTGGGCTTTATCTCGATATTCATAACGCTCAGCTTGTCGCTCTTCTTCATGCACTCGAGGTACTCCTCGACGGTGGGTAGAGTGACGCCGGCGAAGTCCTTTGAGAACTTGCTGCCGAAATCGAGCTTGCGGATATCGTCAAACATATAGTCGCCGATAGCGCCGGTGCCGTTGGACATCTCGTCAACGGTGTCGTTATGGCAGATGACTATATGCCCGTCCTTGGTGATATGGACGTCGGTCTCGGTTCCGTCCGCCCCGAGCTCGACTGCTTTTTCAAATGCGGGTATCGTGTTCTGGGGAGCATAGCGGTTAGCACCGCGGTGTGCGATTATCTTTGGCTTATTCAACACTGTTCACCTCTGAAAAATTTCTGAGGACATTATAGCACTTCGCCGCTGAAAATTCAACAGGAATGTGATAACGCTGAAATAATTATTAAATTTCTGCTTTTATTGTACTTAAGTCCAAAACGCTGTTGCAAGCTATTAATATTTTTGCTATAATGATAAGAGCTTTTATGCAAATTGTCGATGCTTCCCGATTGAATTTTTTCATATCGGGGGGCTAAAACAACTGTCTGCGGGCGTATTTTCCCTGCTTCGCCGCGGACCTGAAGGAGTGTTGAAATGGGAAAGAGTAATCTCAAGGAAAAGGTCAGCACGACATGGAACAATGTCGTACTGCACTGGAAAACACCCGCCTTGGGCAAATATGTCTCCTACAAAGAGATAATTGCCTACGGCGTCGGAGGAATGGGCGTTCAGTTCGTCATGTTCTTCTGCTCGCTCATCGCGCTTTCCGCAACGAGCTTCCTTGTCGGAAACACGATAGGCATCAAGCCGATGCACTTGCAGTATATGGCGGTCGCATCGACTATTATCGGCTTCGGAATCACTATCGGACGCTCTTACATAATCGACAGCGCCCGCTTCAAATCCGGAAAATTCCGTCCCTGGCTTGCGATAACCGGTATTCCCACCGTTATTATAGCGGTCGTGTTCGTCTGGCTGCCATATGAGACGATGTCGTATATGCAGAAAGTCATTGCGGTTTTCCTCTGCTATAACCTTCTGCAGTGCTTCTATCCGTTCTTCCAGCAGGCATACACAGACCTTGCAAACGTCATATCGCCCAACTCCCATGAGCGTACCGATATCGTTTCGGTCTCGTCGATCATCTACTCCATGGCGCCGTCCCTCACGGGTCTTTTCGTGCCGATGCTCTCGACGCTCACCGGCGGTCTGAACTCCATCACCACCTACCGTATAATTCATCCCATCGTTGCCATAGTAGGACTTCTTCTGTCCTATATTGCATACGCCGGAACGAGAGAGAGAATAATCGTGGCGGAGAGCCACGTTACCCAGTTCAAATTCTCCGACGCATTCCGCGCCGTTGCAAAGAACAAATATTTCTGGATAACTTCCCTTGCAGGCTGGCTCGGCTTCCTTGAGGGCGCAGTCGACGTTATCGTCGGCTGGACATTTATATATGCCTACCCCGACAGAATGGGTCTTTACGGAGTCGCAACAACGCTCATCGGCAACGCGGCGCTCTGGGCAATGCTCATCTGTCCGATAGCGATAAGAGTCCTCGGCAAGAGAAACCTGCTTATCTGGTGCAATGTTACAAACGTCGTGCTCATCGGACTGCTCTATCCCCTTTACAACAACATCCCCGCTTTGATAATTCTCTATTATCTCAACAGATTCGTCAATTCTTTCGCCATAGTCTACACCCCGGGAATCAACGCTGATATGCGTGACTATCAGCAGTATTTCACCGGCGAGCGCATAGACGGAATGTTCGGCGCGGTCGGCATAATCGGCTCGTTCATCGGAATGTTCACCGGCATGGTGCTCCCGACCATCTATCAGATGCTCGGCCTTGAGGACAACTACGACGTGCTCGAAGTCGCTTCGTTCAGAGAGGATATGTTCGACGTGCTCATCATCGCCGCAGCTATCGGCGCGGCGCTCAACTTCGTCCCCTACCTCTTCTACGATCTGACCGAGACCAAGCAGCGCGGCATAGTCAAGGTGCTCAAGATACGCGCGATGTTCGAGGACTACGGCAACGGTATTCTCCGCGACGAGAGCATCGTTGAAGCCATAGACATAATCGACGAAGCAAATCTCCTCTACAAAGACAGAACCCTCATGACCACAAAGGACGACATCAAGAAGGCAGAGAGACTGCCCGCGAGAACGCCCGAGGAAAAAGAGTTCAAGAAGAACGAAATCAAGCGACTGAAAGCCGCTTACAAAGAATTCAACACTCAGAACCGCGGCATAAAGAAAGACCGCATAAATCAGGCAAAGGCCATGCCCAAGGGCATCGACGCCGCGAAGGCAGCAAGAAAAGCCGCGATAAAGGCCGCGAAGAAAGAGAATAGAGAGCTCAACAAGCTCAATGCGGACATCTCCGTGTGCGATTTCATCATCGACGAGATGAACAAATACGACACTCTGCGCATCAAGAAGCAGGTCGAGCGTTCCCGAGCGCTTGAGGCTGCCGGATACAACGGAATCTTTGATTACAACAAAGAGATCATGATCGAGGCAAAGGCTCTGCCGAAGTCCACTCACGAGGAGCGCGAGATTCGCAGCGACGCCATAACCCACGCCCGCGCGCTCAAGAACGCCAGAAAGGCAATGATAAAGTTCTACGGCTCGCCCGAAAATATCGTCGAACCTTCGGACGATGCGTTCAAGGCCGCAGAGGCTCTGCCGGACGACACCTTCGCGCATCAGCTCGAGAAGAAGAGAACCGTCAAGAAGCTCGTCAACGAGAAGTCGAAGTACATCAGAAGCGTCAAGCCTCTTCTCGACGCAAGACGCCAGCTGACGGAAAAAGAAAACTACGCGCATCTTGACGATATCCGCGCAAGATACGCCGACGCAAAAGCGAACACCGACGCCGAGTACGAGGCGCGCAGAGTCGAGATTGAGAGACTCGAAGAGGAGCGCAAGGCAGACCTCGAGCGCAGGAAGCAGGAGCGCCTGGCAAAGAAGAACGGAAAGTGAGGAACAGACGATGAAAAAATTCAGTAAAATAGCAGCCGTTGTTGCGCTGATGCTCGTTGTCTGCCTCTCTTTCACAGGCTGCGGCAATCTCGGCAACGCGATAATCTCCGCACTCTCCCTCGATGTCACGGTCGACGACCCGGCGCTCATCAAGGTTGAGGATATACTCGACAAGACCGTCAAGACGGAATCCGTCAAGAGCGGCGACTTCACCTATACATTATATACCGACAACACCGCCTGCATCACGGGCTACACTGGGAGCAACCCCGTTGTTTCCATTCCCGCGGAGATAGACGGCGCAAAGGTAATCGGTCTCGAGAATAAGGCTCTCAAAAGCAACAGCACGCTCAAGGAGCTCATCCTCCCCGACTCGATCGAGGCGATCGGCAACTACGCCGCGATGTACTGCGACAATCTTGAAAAAGTAACCATCGGCAAGAACATCAAGCACATCGGCATCAGTGCGTTTGAGGGCTCGCAGGAGAACGCCTACACCGGAAAGAGCAAGCTTACGACCGTTGTTTTCAACGGCGCGCCCAAGACCATATCCGAAAAGGCTTTCTACTTCTGCTCCGCGCTGACCGAAATAGTCCTGCCCGAGGGCGTTGAGACCATCGGCGACTGGGCGTTCGCGAAGTGCTTCAGCGCAAAGAAGATAATTATCCCCGAGGGCGTCACTCAAATTGACGACCACGCGTTCCTCAAGTGCACCGGAGCGGTCGAGATATCGATTCCCGGCACGGTTGAGAGCATTGCGGTGAGCACATTCTACCGTTGCTCCTCTCTCGAGAAGCTCACCATCGGCGAGGGAGTCAAAAAGCTCGAAAAGGGCGCGTTTGAAGAGTGCAAATCGCTCAAAACAGTCGTCCTGCCCGAGAGCATGGAAGAGCTCGGCAAATATGCGTTCTACAACTGCTACGGACTTGACGAGATAACCGTTCACTCCGGAGTCAAGGTATTCGGCGGCGAAATATTCAAGGATGTCGGCAAGCTCACGATTTCGACCGAGAGCGGAAGCGGCGCCGAGAAATACGCGCAGGACAACGGCTTTGATGTTGCCATTATCGGCTGACGGAGGACGAATGGGAACGATAATCGCACTCGGCGGCGGCCGTTATGACGACGGCGAGGTCATGCCGATATTTGAAAGAATAGTCCGCGAATCGGGCAAAAAAAATCCTCATGTCGTGTTCCTGCCGACTGCCGGGCACGACGACACCGAGGGCGACGAGCCCATATGGGAGAGCTTCGAAAAGCTCGGATGCACGGTTGAGACGCTCAAGCTGACCGACCCCGCTAACTCCCGCGAGCACATATACAATACGCTCGTGAGCACGGACATTGTCTACGCCGGCGGCGGAAACCTCGAGTTCATGATGAACACATTCAAGGCGACCGGCGCGGACGAGGCGCTCAGAGAAGCGTATAAACGCGGAAAAGTCCTTTCGGGGCTCAGCTCCGGCGCGATGTGCTGGTTCGACATGGGATATGACGACTGCGGCGAAAACGGCAGCTTCATGTTCATCGACTGCATCGGACTTCTCCCCTACTGCTACTGCCCGCACTTCATCAGCGAACGCTGGCAGAGCTTCGGGACGGCCGTAATAGGCTGCCGCGTCTCGGGCATCGGAGCCGAGGACGGCGCGGCGCTCATATTCAAAGACGGTCATTTCTCCGCCATGTGCGGAAACGACGGCGGAAGCGTGTTCTATTTTGACAAGGACAACGGCTTTGCAAAGAGCGACATAACCGAGGATGCGTCGGCGCTGGATATATAAAAATCATGCAGGGAAAACGGATGATATCTGTTTCCCCTGTTTTTTATTGGGGTATTGATGACAGCCGTCATTTTCGCATATCCCGTCAGTTGAGCGTATGCGAGTAACCCCTCAGTCACTTCGTGACAGCTCCTCTGCAGTGGAGCCTGCGGACAGGTTCGTGCGTGGTTGCTCTTTTTATCGTCGGCGGCGTCGAGGTCGCCGCACCCTACAAAATCAGACTTTATTATTGGGCGCAAGCGAGGCAATTAACCAACAACACTCCCTCCGCATATTCTTATAGTAAATGAATATGCGGAGGTATTTTTATGCCCGATGTCTATCTCAGTCCTTCAACTCAGGACTATAACCCCTATATAATCGGCGGGAGCGAGAAATACTACATGAATCTCCTCGCCGACGCGATGGAGCCGTATCTCTCTTCAAGCGGGATAAGCTACGGCAGGAACGACCCGAACGGCAACGCCGCGGCGGCTGTTGCACGCGGAAACAGAGGAAACTATCGGCTCTATCTCGCGCTGCACTCGAACGCCGCGCCCGAGATATATGAGGGTATGCTGCGCGGACCCGATGTCTACTACTATCCGACGAGCGCGCAGGGAAAGCGAGCGGCGGAGATAATCGCAAACGGACTGCGCGAGATATATCCCGAGCCGGAGCTTGTGAACACGCGCTCTTCAACGGAGCTGCTTGAACTCAGGCGGTCGAAAGCCCCTGCGGCTTATCTCGAGCTCGCCTACCACGATAACGAGCAGGACGCGCGGTGGATAGCCGACAACATCGACGCGATAGCCGAAAATCTTGTCATAAGCATTGCGGATTTTCTCGGCGTGCCGTTTCATCCGCCGGTATTCCCCGCCGATGGCACCGTCCGCACGCAGGGCGGAGTGCTCAATGTCCGGCGCGCGCCGAATATTACTTCAATGATAATCGGCGTTATCCCCAACGGACGCACCGTAAAAATAATCGGCGCACTCAACGGGTGGTATGCCATCGACTTCGGAAACACAACAGGTTATGTTTCGGCGGGAAACATCAGCAGAAACTGACACAGTTTGTACACAAAATTGACATATTCATACACTTATCCGATTTTTTCCGACGGCGTTTGTATAAAATGCAGATTTTTAAACTTTTCCTTGCTTTTACCCCCAAAAAGCCCTATACTATTATTGTATTTTCACCGTACTTTTCTTTAGGGGGAACGAGGATTTGAAGCTGCTTGAGGAGCGCATAATTGCTGACGGCAAGGTGATTGGGGATGATATTCTCAAGGTGGATATGTTTCTCAATCACCAGATCGACGTGAACCTTCTTCAGGAAATCGGCAAGGAGTTCAAGCGCCGTTTTGACGGGTGTAATATAAATAAAATTCTGACTATCGAGGCATCGGGCATAGGGATCGCGTGCATAACCGCGCAATATTTCTCTGTGCCTGTTGTTTTTGCCAAAAAAGGCGCGCATAAAAATGTCGGCGACAACGTCTATTCCACCGTCGTTCACTCGTTTACAAAGGGCACGGACAGCCTCGTTGCAGTATCGAAGGACTACATAAAAAAGGGCGACAGAATCCTCATTATCGACGATTTCCTTGCAAACGGCGCCGCCGTTTCGGGGCTTATCGATATAATCAACCAGGCGGGTGCCGAGCTTGAGGGCGTCGGCATCGCCATTGAAAAAGGCTTCCAGCCCGGCAGAAAGGTTCTCGAAGAGAAGGGCGCGAGAGTCGAATCCCTCGCCATCATCGAGAAGATGGGCAACGGAACAATAACATTCAAAGAACAGGACGACTGAGTTATTTTTTCCCGTGCAGGACTGCGGGATAAATATAAAAAAATTTTTTGGAGGTAAGTCAAAAAATGAAGAAATTCACAAGAATCCTCGCGATCGTTCTTGCGCTCGCCACCATTTTCAGCTTTGCAGCTTGCAGCAGCAAGGACGGCGGCGAGAAGAAAATGAAGGTCGGTTTTATCTTCCTTCACGACGAGAACTCGACTTATGACAAGAACTTCATCACCGCAGCTGAGGAAGCTTGCAAGGAGCTTGGCGTTGAGATAGTCAAGAAGACCGGCATCGGCGAAACTCAGGCTTGCTACGATGCAGCGGCTGACCTTGCTGATCAGGGCTGCTCAATCGTTTTCGCTGACAGCTTCGGCCATGAGAGCTTCATGATCCAGGCTGCCGAGAAGTATCCGGACGTTCAGTTCTGCCACGCTACCGGCACCCAGGCTCACACCAAGGGTCTCAAGAACTTCCACAACGCTTTCGCTTCCATCTACGAGGGCCGTTACCTTGCAGGTATTGCCGCAGGTATGAAGCTCAACGCTATGATCAAGGAAGGCAAGTTCGAAGCTAAGGACGCTAAGATCGGCTATGTCGGCGCATTCCCCTATGCAGAGGTTAAGTCCGGCTACACCGCATTCTTCCTCGGCGTAAGATCCGTCTGCAAAGAGGCTACCATGGAAGTCCAGTTCACCGGTTCCTGGTACGACGAGGCCAAGGAGAAGGAAGCTGCTACCCTGCTTATCGGCAGAGGCTGCAAGCTCATCAGCCAGCACGCTGACTCCATGGGCGCTCCCACCGCTTGCGAAAACGCAGGTGTCCCCAACGTTTCTTACAACGGCTCCACTCTTGACGCTTGCCCGAACACCTTCATCGTTTCGTCCAGAATCAACTGGGTGCCCTACATGAAGTACATGATCGAGTGCGTCAGAGACGGCAAAGAGATCGACACCGACTGGTGCAAGGGCATCAACGAGGGCGCTGTTGAGCTGACCGCTATCAACGATAAGGTCGCAGCTCCCGGCACCGCCGAGGCTATCAAGGCTGCCGAAGAGCAGTTCAAGGCCGGCACTCTTCATGTTTTTGACACCTCCACTTTCACTGTTGGCGGCAAGGTTCTCACCAGCTACAAGGCTGACGTCGACACCGACGAGAACTACACCCCCGACACCGAGGTTGTTTCCAACGGTTACTTCCACGAGTCTGAGAAGCGTTCTGCTCCTTACTTCGATGTTGACATCGACGGCATCACTCTTCTCAACAAATAATTAAGCTATAACTTTCATTCAGACGGGGCGACGAAAGCCGCTCCGTCTGAAGCAGTTCAAAAAACAAGATTTTTAAGTTTGAAAAGCCGATTATCCTTCCTGTTTTAATCGGCTTTTGAGATTTAAAATAGGAGGATAAGTGGGCTTGAACGCAGCAATTGAACTGAAAAATATTTCAAAAAGCTTCGGAAGCATCATCGCCAACAAGGATGTATGTCTGACCGTCAACCGCGGTGAGATACTCTCCATTCTCGGCGAGAACGGCTCCGGAAAAACAACGCTGATGAACATGATCGCCGGAATCTACTATCCGGATCACGGTCAGATTTTCATCGACGGCAAAGAGGTAGTCATCCGCTCCCCCAAGGACGCGCTCGACTACAAAATAGGCATGGTCCATCAGCATTTCAAGCTCGTGGACGTGTTCTCTGCAACGGAGAACATCATTCTCGGACTTGACGAGGGCAAATTCAACGTCAAGAAGTCCGCCGAGCGCATCAAAAAGATAAGCGAGCAGTACGGCTTCGACATTGACCCGAACAAGAAGATATACGAAATGTCCGTCTCGGAGAAGCAGACCGTTGAGATAATCAAGGTGCTTTACAGAGGCGCGGACATCCTTATTCTTGACGAGCCCACCGCCGTTCTCACCCCGCAGGAGACGCTCAAACTCTTTGACATCCTGCGCCGCATGCGCGACGACGGCAAGGCTATCATAATCATCACCCATAAGCTCCACGAGGTGCTCTCCCTCTCCGACCGCGTATCGGTTCTCAGAAAGGGCGAATACATCGGCACGGTCAACACCGCAGAGACGAACGAATCAGAGCTTACCGAGATGATGGTCGGCAAGAAGATAAGCCTCAACATCGACCGCAGCGATCCGGTCGACCCTGTGGACAGGCTCGTTGTCAAGGACATCAGCTGCATCAACCGCGACGGAGTCAAGCTTCTTGACGACATCTCGTTCACCGCGCGTTCGGGCGAGATTCTCGGCATCGCGGGCATCGCCGGAAGCGGTCAGCGCGAGCTGCTCGAATCCATCGCAGGACTTCAGCACCTCAACAGCGGCGAGATCATGTACAACAACCCCAAGACCGGCGGCCAGGACAACCTGCGCGACAAGACGCCCATGCAGATCCGCGAGCTCGGCGTGCGCCTGTCGTTCGTCCCCGAGGACAGACTCGGCATGGGACTCGTCGGCAACATGGATATCATCGACAACATGATGCTGCGAAGCTACCGCAAGGGCAAGGGCGCGTTCCTTGAGCGCAAGAAGCCCAAGACGCTCGCAGAAAAGGTTATAAGCGACCTCGAAGTTGTGACCCCGAGCGCGAATACGCCCGTCCGCCGTCTCTCCGGCGGCAACGTGCAGAAGGTGCTCGTCGGCCGTGAGATTGCTTCCTCCCCCACGGTCTTTATGGCTGCCTACCCCGTGCGCGGACTCGACATCAACTCATCTTATCTTATATACAACCTGCTCAACGAACAGAAAGAAAAGGGCGTCGCCGTTATCTTCGTCGGCGAGGATCTTGACGTTCTGCTCGAGCTGTGCGACCGAATCCTCGTCATAAACTCCGGCAAGATAACCGGACTCGTTGACGCGAGGACTTCCACAAAGGAAGAGCTCGGTCTGCTTATGACCAAAACCGACGGAGGTGAAACCCATGAGTAAGTCAAACGGACAGAAGCGTGAGCCTCTTTTCCACATAGTCAAGCGCAGCACCGTTCCCTCATGGGCGGCATGGCTCATCAGAATCGGCGCGGTCGTACTTGCGCTGCTCGTCTGCGCGGTCGTGACCGTCGTCATCACCGGACAGAACCCCGCGGAGGTCTATTCCGCGATAATCTTCGGCGCGGTCGGTTCGCCGAGGCGTATATGGAGCCTGCTCCAGAATCTTGCAATGCTCCTGTGCGTTTCGCTCGCAGTCACCCCCGCATTCAAGATGAAATTCTGGAACATCGGCGCTGAGGGACAGGCTCTCATGGGCGGCTTCGCAACAGCGGCATGCATGATCCTCTTCGGCGACAAGCTCCCGTCCTATCTTCTCTTCCCCGTTATGATTATAACGAGCATTGTTGCGGGCGCGATATGGGCTTTCATCCCCGCGTTCTTCAAGGCAAAGTGGAACACCACCGAGACGCTCTTCACGCTGATGATGAACTACATTGCAACGCAGATAGTCGCTTACTTCTGCTACAAGTGGTCGAACCCCAAGGGCTCGGGTCACATCGGAGTCATCAACAGCGTCAGCCACAACGGCTGGCTTCCGAGCCTCGGCGGTCAGGACTACCTGCTCAACATACTTATCGTTGCGGCGCTTACCGTTTTCATGTACATCTATCTCAAATACAGCAAGCACGGCTATGAGCTCTCCGTCGTCGGCGAGAGCGAAAACACCGCGCGCTACGTAGGCATCAACGTCAAGAAGGTTATCATGCGCACGATGCTCCTCTCCGGCGCGCTCTGCGGCGTCACCGGACTTCTGCTCGTCAGCGGCACCGACCACACCATCGCGACAAACACAGTCGGCGGACGCGGATTCACCGCGATAATGGTATCGTGGCTCGCGAAGTTCAACCCCGCTTACATGATCCTCACCTCACTGCTCATCGTCTTCTTCCAGAAGGGCGCAATTCAGATATCGACGAGCCTCGGACTCAACGACTCGTTTGCCGATATCATCACAGGAATCATAATCTTCTTCATTATCGGCAGTGAGTTCTTCATCAACTACTCTGTCAAGTTCCGCAGCAAGGAGGCGAAGGCATAATGATAATCACATTCATTCAGCGTGCTATAATGCAGAGCATTCCTCTGCTCTTCGGCTCAACGGGCGAGACGATAACCGAAAAGGGCGGCAATCTGAACCTCGGTATCCCCGGCATCATGTATGTCG
>UMGC01047866.1_pt1 | contig 12413 bp, 9 predicted proteins | sample 1965151 | NCBI WGS metagenome assembly UMGC01 (sample SAMEA4836061, study PRJEB28245) | human gut metagenome | biome: gut microbiome; material: fecal sample | place: Denmark | collected 2008 | reverse complement strand
TATGGCTACCTGCGCAGCGGCCGCGCATAAGAGCATAAGAACCAAAAGGGAGCACCGCTGCGGCGGTGCTCTTTTTTTGATGGCCGCGGATCGGGACGCCGCGGGGCGCTGTCCCCTGCGCAGGCAGTCTTTGTACGTTTCTCTTGAGGAAACTTTCACGCTTTAAATCTATCGGTTTGTGCTGTAAATAACGTTAAAAATCGGGCGAACACGATAATTTCTTCTTACGAAAACGATTTTTTATTCCTTGTTGACTTTTGCCGCTTTTTGTGTCATTCTTGTGAGTAACATACGATTTGTTCACGCGGTAGGCGGACATACGTTCACGCTGCGCGGACGAAAGGAGGAACCCTCTTGAGCAGACTTGACATAAAAAGCCCCAGCCGCGCCCAGACGGTGGTGGACAATCTCTACCGCGACGTGGAGCGGCGCATCGCCGCCAGCCCTCCGGGACTGTGCCCGGTGGATATGTCCCTGTCGTTTTTGCAGCTGTGCCACGCCCAGTCCTGCGGCAAGTGCGTGCCCTGCCGCATCGGTCTGGGGCAGCTGAGCAAGCTGATCGCCACGGTGCTGGACGGCACCGCCGACATGAGCACGCTGGCCATTATCGAAAAAACCGCCCGCACGGTGGTGAACACCGCCGACTGCGCCATCGGGCGCGACGCCGCCCGGCTGGTGCTGGACGGTCTGGAGGGCTTCCGCGACGACTATGAGGAGCACATCCTGCACCATCGCTGTCTGGCGGGCTTGCAGCTGCCGGTGCCCTGCGTGGCGCTCTGTCCCGCCGGCGTGGACGTGCCCGGCTACATGGCGCTGGTGGGGGAGGGGCGCTGCGCCGACGCGGTGCGCCTGATCCGCAAGGACAACCCCTTCCCGGTGTCCTGCGCCTATATCTGCGAGCATCCCTGCGAGGCGCGGTGCCGCCGGAATATGATCGACGCCGCCATCAATATCCGCGGCCTGAAGCGCTTCGCCGTGGACAACGCCGGCGATGTGCCCCAACCCGCCTGTGCGCCGTCCACCGGCAAGAAGGTGGCGGTCATCGGCGGCGGCCCCAGCGGGCTCAGCTGCGCCTACTATCTGGCGCTGATGGGACACAAGGTCACGGTGTACGAGGAACGCAGCAAGCTGGGCGGTATGCTGCGCTACGGCATTCCCAACTACCGCTTCCCCCGGCACCTGCTGGACGCGGAGATCGAGTCCATCCTGTCGCTGGGCATCGAGGCGCACACGGGCATCACCGTGGGCGTGGATATCTGGGTGCAGGAGCTGCAGAAGGAGTATGACTGCCTGTATATCGCCATCGGCGCCCATCAGGACAAGAAGGTGGGCATCCCCGGCGAGGACAGCAGGAACGTCATGTCCGCCGTGGAGATGCTGCGCTCCATCGGCGACGATGTGATGCCGGACTTCACCGGCAAGCGGGTAGTGGTCATCGGCGGCGGCAACGTGGCCATGGACGTGACCCGCAGTTCCATCCGTCTGGGCGCGGAGAAGGTGACGTGCGTCTACCGCCGCCGCGTGGAGGACATGACGGCGCTGCCGGACGAGGTCACCGGCGCTATGGCCGAGGGCGCGGAGATCGCCGCGCTGATGGCACCCGTCCGCATCGAGGCGGACGAGGACGGCAGTGCCGCGGCGCTGTGGGTGCAGCCCCAGATCATCGGCGAGGCCGATAAATCCGGCCGTCCCCGTCCCAACAAGGCCGATCTGCCGGAGGTGCGCATCCCGGCGGACATCATCGTGGTGGCCATCGGTCAGGGCATCGAGATCCAGGGCTTCGAGCAGGCGGGCGTGCCCATCAAGCGGGGCACCTTCGTGGCCGGCCTGTCCGGACAGGTGGGCGACATGGACAACCTGTTCGCCGGCGGCGACTGCGTCACCGGCCCGGCCACCGCTATCCGTGCCATCGCCGCCGGCAAGGTGGCGGCGGCCAATATCGACGAGCATCTGGGCTTCCACCACGAGATCAAGGTGGACGTGGACATTCCCGGCCCGCGGCTGAACAACCGCGCGCCCCACGGCCGCATCAACACCACGGAGCGGGAGGCCTGCCAGCGCCGCTGCGACTTTGAGGACATCGAGTGCGGCCTTACCGAGGAGGGCGCCCGCACCGAGGCGTCCCGCTGCCTGCGCTGCGACCACTACGGCTACGGCATATTCCGGGGAGGGAGGAACGAAAAATGGTAACACTGACCATCGACGGCCGCACGGTGACGGTGCCGGAGGGCACCACCATTCTGGAGGCGGCGCAGACCCTGCGCATCACCATCCCCACCCTGTGCTATCTGAAGGACATCAACGAGATCGCCGCCTGCCGCATCTGCATGGTGGAGGTGGAGGGCTACGCCCGGCTGGTGCCCTCCTGCGACAGCGCCGTGGCCGAGGGCATGGTGGTCTACACCAGCTCGCCCCGCGTGCGGGAGGCGCGCCGCGTGAATCTGCGCCTGCTGCTGAGCCAGCACGAGACAAAGTGTACCAAGTGTACCCGCAGCGGCAACTGCAAGCTCCAGCAGCTGACCAACGACTATAACCTGCTGGGCGACCACTATATCGACGACCTGAAGAACATCCCCACCGACTACTCCAACCCCGTGGTGCGCATCGAGAACCGCTGCGTCAAGTGCATGCGCTGCATCCAGATCTGCGACAAGGTGCAGACCATGGGCATCTGGGATCTGATGGGCACCGGTACCCACACCACCGTAGGCGTGGCGCGCACCCGCACGCTGGGCGAGAGCGGCTGCACCTTCTGCGGCCAGTGCATCACCCACTGCCCCGTGGGCGGCCTGCAGGAGCACGATGACACCGGCAAGGTGTTCGACGCGCTGGCCGATACGGAGCGCATCACCGTGGTGCAGATGGCGCCCGCCGTGCGCAGCGCCTGGGCGGAGTACTATCACCTCGACCCCAAGTTTGCCACGGCGGAGCGTATGGTCACGGCTCTGAAGACCATGGGCTTCGACTATGTGTTCGACACCGATTTCGCCGCCGACCTGACCATCATGGAGGAGGGCAGCGAGTTCATCGACCGTTTTATCCACCGCAACAAGCACCGCTGGCCCATGTTCACCAGCTGCTGTCCCGGCTGGGTGCGGTTCCTGAAGGGACAGTTCCCCTCCTACACGGAGAATCTCTCCACCGCCAAAAGCCCCCAGCAGATGTTCGGCGCCGTGGTCAAGAGCTACTTCGCCCAGAAGCTGGGCGTGGATCCCCACAAGATATTCGTGGTGTCCATCATGCCCTGCACCGCCAAGAAGGCGGAGTGCGCCCTGCCCACCATGCGGGATGCCTGCGGTGACCCGGACGTGGACGTGGTGCTGACCACCCGCGAGATCGTGCGCATGTTCCGGGGCGAGTCCATCAACCCCGCCGTCCTGCCGGAAACACCCTTCGACACGCCGCTGGGCACCGGCACCGGCGCGGCTGTGGTGTTCGGCGCCACCGGCGGCGTCATGGACGCGGCGCTGCGCAGCGCCTACTATCTGGTCACGGGGAAGAACCCGGACGCCGATGCCTTCTCTGCCGTCCGCGGCATGGACGGCTGGAAGGAGGCCACGTTTACCATCCCCGGCGCGGGCGACGTACACGTGGCGGTGGTCAGCGGGCTGGGCAACACCCGCCGCCTGATGCACGCCATTGACGACGGGAAGGTGAGCTACGACTTCGTGGAGGTCATGGCCTGTCCCGGCGGCTGCGCCGGCGGCGGCGGTCAGCCCATCCACGACGGGCAGGAGCTGGCCGCCTACCGCGGCGATATCCTCTGGAGCATCGACAAAAACACCAAGGTGCGCTTCTCCCACGAGAACGCCGATGTGCAGGCCTTGTACCGGGAGTTCCTACGCGCCCCGCTGGGGGAGAAGTCCCACCATTTGCTCCACACCGACCACACGGCGTGGAAGATGCCCAACGAGAAATAAAAAAGAAAGCCCCACCGGGGCTTTCTTTTTTTATCCCAGTCTGTCAAAAAAGCCTGTCATTGCGAGCCAGTCCGCGCCGCGAAGCAAGTGCCCTTGGGGGACAGACTGGCGTGGCAATCCGTTTCCAAAACGCATAAGTCCTGCACTTTTCCGCAGATTCCCAGCTAAAAGGTTACGGATTCCCACACCAGTGACATCGGTCACTGGTTCGGAATGACAGGGGCGTGGGTTTATCGACACGCTGAAATAAAAAAAGAAAGCCCGTACAGGCTTTCTTTTTCGATATACAGGTATGCGTTACTCGTCCAGATTCTCGATCAGCTCGGCCAGCGCGTCAACAGCTTCCTTTTCGTCGCTGCCGTCGGCGATCAGCGTCACGGTGGTGCCCTTCATAATGCCCAGGCTCAGCACGCCCAGCAGGCTCTTGGCATTGACGCGGCGCTCTTCCTTCTCTACCCAGATGCCGCTCTTGAACTCGTTGGCCTTCTGGATAAAATACGTAGCGGGTCTGGCGTGCAGACCGACCTCGTTCTTGACTGTGATCTCCCGTGTATACATAAAACAGCACTCCTTACGCACAATATTGTTCTGCCGCGCCAGAGGGTCAGCGCGTGGAATTCGACCCTCACCATTCCCTATTATACCGATTCAGCACAAAATTTCAATGGGCATTGATACGAAAATATAACGTTTCCCCGTTTTTTTCGCGCTAAATTTTGTTGAACCTGCCCTATTTCAGCTCCACAACGGTGACGCCGGCCTCGCCCTCGCCGTACCGCCCCAGCCGGAAGGACTTCACCTGCCGGTTCTTTTTCAGCAGCTGGTGTACGGCGGCGCGCAGCGCGCCGGTGCCCTTGCCGTGGATGATGGTCACGGTGCCCAGCTTGGAGCGGGACGCCGCGTCCAGGTAGTTTTCCACCACGCTCTCGGCCTCCAGCGTCTCCAGCCCCCGGATATCCAGCTCGGCGGAGGCTCTGGCCGCCGTGTTGATCTGCACGGACGGACCGCTGCGCTGCCGGGCGGCATCGGACTGCTTTTTCTTCTTTTCCACCTCCTCCGCCGTCTCCAGCAGGCGCACCTGCGCGGCCTTGACGGTCATCTTCATCTTGCCCGCCTGCAAAAGCAGCGTGCCGTCGCCGTTGACGGCCAGCACCGCCGCGCCGGTGTGGACGCCGGCCAGCTCCACCGTGTCACCCACGGCGATGGGGCGGCTGGGCGCCGGGATCGGCTCCGGCGTGTCGTCATGGAGGTGCAGGTCGCTTTCCGCCTCGTTGAGACGGCGCTTCACGTCGCTTTTCCGCTCGTTCAGCAGCTGATAGTCCGCCTGCCGCTGCTGCTGCTTCCGCAGCTCATCCAGCTCGGCGAACACGGCGTCCGCCTGCCGCTGCGCCTGCTGCACGATGCGCCGGGCGTCGGCCTCGCCCTTGCTGCGGGCGTTGTCGCGGGCTTTTTCCATCTGCTCGCGGAACGTCCGCGCCTTCCGCGCGTCCTCCTCCCGCTGCCGCCACAGGCGATCCGCCTCGTTCTGGGCTTTTTCCAGCCGCTGCCGCTTTTCCTCCAGCTGGGTCAGCACGTCCTCGAACCGCACGGACTCGCTGTCCATCTGCGCCTTGGCGTTTTCGATCACGCTCTCGTCCAGCCCCAGCCGCCGGGAGATGGCGAAGGCATTGGACTTGCCCGGTATGCCGATCAGCAGCCGGTAGGTGGGGCGCAGCGTCTGCACGTCGAACTCGCAGCTGGCGTTCTCCACCCCCGCCGTGGTCATGGCGAAGGTCTTTAATTCCGCGTAGTGGGTGGTGGCGGCGGTCAGCGCGCCCTTGCCCCGCACGTCCTGAATGATGGCGATGGCCAGCGCCGCGCCCTCCACCGGGTCGGTGCCCGCGCCCAGCTCGTCGAACAGGATCAGGCTCCGGTCGTCCACCTGCTTCAATATCTCCACCGTGTTGGCCATGTGCGCCGAGAAGGTGGACAGGCTCTGCTCGATGCTCTGCTCGTCGCCCACGTCCGCCAGCACCCGGTCGAACACCTGCACCGCGCTCTGATCCCCGGCGGGGATGTGCAGGCCGCACTGTGCCATCAGGCACAGCAGCCCCAGGGTTTTCAGGGTGACGGTCTTGCCGCCGGTGTTGGGGCCGGTGATGACCAGCGTATCGTACGCGCCGCCCAGCGCCACCGTCACCGGCACCGCCCTGGCCGGATCCAGCAGGGGGTGCCGCGCCCGCCGCAGGTCGATGCCGCCCCTTTTACGCACCAGCGGCCGCCCGGCGTCCATGGCGTAGCTCAGCTGCGCGCGGGCGAAGATGGTGTCCAGCTGCACCAGCAGGTCGTAGTCGTACAGGATGTTCTCCCGCTGCGCCGCGCACTCGCCGGACAGCATCCGCAGCACCCGGTCGATCTCCTTTTCCTCCCGCGCCTGCAGCTCCTTCAGCTCGTTGTTGGCCTGCACCACGCCCATGGGCTCCACGAACAGCGTGGCGCCGGAGGAGGAGATGTCGTGTACCAGACCCGGCAGACTGCCCTTGCACTCCGCCTTGACCGGCACCACGAACCGCCCGTCCCGCTGGGTGATGAGAGCCTCCTGCAGCACCTTGGCGTAGGAGGGTGACGAGATGATCCGCTGCAATATCTGCCGCCCCTTGGTGGCGGCCGCCCGCATTTTCCGGCGGATGTCCGCCAGCTCCGGGCTGGCGGTGTCCGCGATGGTCTCCTCGTCCAGAATGGCGGAGCGGATCCTGTCCTCCAGATAGCGGTTCACATGCAGCGCCGAGAACAGCCGGTCGATGGCCGTGGCCTCGCCCTGCCGCTCCGCGTCATAGTCGCTGACCCGCCGCGCGGCGGTCAGCACGCCGGCCACGTCCAGCAGCTCGCGGGTGTTCAGCACGCCGCCGTGGTCGGCGCGGTTCAGCGCCTGAGACACGTCCTTCACACCGGCGAAGGAGGGGCTGCCGTGCAGCCCCAGCCGCGTTTTGGCGGCGTCCGTCTCGTCCAGCAGATGCTCCACCGCCGCCGCGTCCGTCACCGGCCGCAGCCGCAGACACCGCGCCTTGGCCTCGTCGCTGACGGCGTGGCGGGAAAGCAGCTCCAGCACCGCCGGCAGCTCCAGTGTTTTAATGGATTTTTCAAATAAGTCGCTCATATATGTAGTTCCTCTTTTACCCCAACAGGGACTTGTAGTAGTCCAGCGTCCGGAAGCTGCGCTCCAGCTGGGCGGCGATAAACGCCTCTCCCGCGTGATCCAGCGTCTGCAAAGCGCTTTTTTCCAGCGTGAAGCTGTACAGCCGCTTGCCGTCCGCGCCCAGCACATGCCGCAGCGCCGCCAGCCCACCCTCTGTCAGGGGCAGGCGCATCCGGCTGTCCGGGCTTTTGCATCCGCCGCAGGTGACGAACCCGCCGAAGATGTCCAGCATGGGCGCGCGCACATCCCGTGCGCCGCACACGGCGCAGCCCTCCGCCAGCGGCTCGAACCCCGCCAGCGCCATGAGCCGGAACTGGAAGGCCGCCTTCACCAGCTGCGGCTCCTTCTCCGTATAGCACAGGGCGTACAGCCCGTTCAGCAGCAGCGACAGTATCTCCGGGCAGGCCGTCTCCTCGGCGCACACCGCCTCCGTCAGCTCACAGAACCACGCGGCCAGCGCCAGCAGCTGTATGTCCCGTCCCAGCCCGTCAAACAGCTCGACGGGCGACGCCTCGTCCAGCAGATACCAGCCGCCCCGCTTGTAGATGGTCAGCTCGGAATAGGCCGGCATCTGGCAGGCGGCGGCCAGCCGGCTGTTCTTCCGCCGTGCGCCCCGTGCGATGAGGGGTATTTTGCCCCTGTCCGGCGTCAGAACGGTCAGTATCCGGTCTGTCTCTTTTGTGTCCGTGACCCGCAGCACCACGCCGGAGGTCACTGCTTTTCCTGTTTGCATACCGTCTCCTGTGCGTCCCGGTAGAGCAGATACGCCTCCGGCGCGCCGGTGTCCAGAAATAAGTCCCAATAGTCCACGGCGTTCACCTCCACGCCGTTAGCATGGGAGCTTTCGCCGGATTTATGGCTGGAAAATTGTTGCTGTCAGTCCTCGTTATAGCCCTGATTTCTGATAAAATTCGGATTGTCTCTCCAGTTTGCCCCACTCGATGTCCCATCGAGCGGGGACCCCGCATTTTATCGCTTTACGGCGGAAATGAATTCCGCCTACGGAATTCTTCGAATTCACGCCGCATGCGCGGCGGCTCGCTCCGCTCGCAGGAAAACTGGCCGGAGTGCATGCTGCGACCGCAGCCTTACTCCTCGTTGTACCCTTGACTACGAATGAAGTTGGGATTGTCCCGCCAGTTTTCCTTGACCTTCACCCATGTCTGAAGAAAGACCTTGGTGCCCATGAACTTCTCAATGTCCCGGCGGGCGGCGGAGCTGATGCGCTTGAGCATCTCGCCGCCCTTGCCGATGATGATGCCCTTGTGACTGGCCTTCTCGCAGTAGATGGTCACGTCCAGATCGATGATGCCGCTGTCCTCCCGCTCGGAGAACTTCGTCACCTCCACCGCCGTGCCGTGGGGGATCTCCTTGTCCAGGCACCGCAGCATCTTCTCCCGGACGATCTCGGCGCACACCTGGCTGTCCGCCTGATCGGTGGTCATGCCGTCGGGGAACAGCTGGGGGCCGGGCTGGGCGTATGTTTCCAGCTGCCGCAGCAGCTCATCCAGCCCGTCGCCCGTCCGGGCGGACAGGGGGATGATGGCGTCGAAGCCGTCGTACACCTCATTGTATGCCGCGATGACCTCCAGCAGGGACTCCTTCGTCTCCACCGTGTCGATCTTGTTGATGCACAGCACGCAGGGCAGCTGCTCCTCCTGAATGCGCTGGAGCAGGATGCGCTCCGGCTCGCCCACATGGGGGATAGGCTCCACCAGCAGCAGCGCGCACTCCACACTGCTCAGGCTCTCCCGCACCACCTTGACCATGTAGTCGCCCAGCCGGGAGCGGGGCTTGTGCAGACCCGGCGTGTCCAGCAGTACGAACTGGGTGTCGCCCCGGTTCACCACGCCGTAAATGCGGTTGCGGGTGGTCTGGGGCTTGTCCGAAACGATGGCGATTTTCTCGCCCACCAATGCGTTGGTCAGGCTGGACTTGCCCACGTTGGGTCGTCCGCACACGGTGATCATAGCGGTTTTTGTGATGTTCATTAGGTGATCCTCAACTTTCTTTCATTTGAGCAATGTTTATGTTATATACTTGCGTCTGAGCGACGGAGCAGAGTATGTCAGATAGATAATTCCATCTTGATTTCTTGCAGAGAGCCGCCATCCGTAGCCCATGTGGTATTTTCAACAGACTCGACAGCTTTGAACCCAAGCTTCTCGTAATGCCGGATCGCTGCGGCCAGAGGGCTGGCCGTCCAAAGAATGACCTTCTGATAGCCCGCGGCTTTTGCCTTGTCCATGACGGCACGAATCAATGCTGAGCCGATGCCATACCGGCGGCATGTCTTTTCTACCGCGAAAAGACGCAGTTGGCCAATCGCAGGGTCATCCGTCTGGCAGAGCATAATGCAGCCTGCCAAACTGCCGTTCAGTTCCGCGACAAAAAGTTCTTCTTTATCGCTTTTCTCCTTTTTCGCAAAATCTAATGCGATTTTGGCGGCATAATCCGTAAAGCTTGGCCCCCATGAATACTCTTCTGAATAGAGTCTTTTATGAAGTTCGGCAACATACTGTTCCTCACCTTGCCTATATGGCCTGACGATAGCGTTCATTTTTCTAACCTCCGTATTTTGGCTTGATTTATTTTTATCGTTCCAGCCCCAGCGCGGACATGATGACCTCCTCGCGCCCGCGCATCTGCGCCTTCTGTGCGCCCTCGTCCATGTGGTCGTAGCCCAGCAGGTGCAGCACGGAGTGTACCGCCAGATACGCCAGCTCCCGGCGGTTGGAGTGGCCGTATTCCTTCGCCTGCGCCTTCACCCGCTCCATGGAGATGACCATATCCCCCAGGGGCACATAGCCGGTGCCGGGGTCGGCGTCCTCCGCGCCGGGCAGCTGACCGGGCGTCAGCTCGAACTCCGGGAAGCTCAGCACGTCGGTGGGGCGATCCACCCCCCGCATGTCCAGATTGATGGCGTGGATGCCCGCGTCGCCCGTGATCAGCACGTCCACCTCGCAGGGGAAGTCCACCCTCTGGGCGGTCAGCGCCGTGCGGATGACCTTGCGGAGAAAGCTCCGCGTCGCCTCACTGATGCCGGGCACGTCGGAGGTGACGGGTATATAATGCCGCTTCATTTCTTTTTCTCCTCAAATTTGGCGTAGGCCTCAATAATGCGCTGCACCATCACATGGCGCACCACGTCCTCCTTGGTGAGCTTGCATATAGCCACGCCCTCCACGTCCCGCAGCACCTTCATGGCCTCCTTCAGGCCGCTGACCTTGTCGCTGGGCAGGTCGATCTGCGTCACGTCGCCGGTGATGACCACCTTGGAGCCGAAGCCCATACGGGTCAGGAACATCTTCATCTGCTCCCGGCTGGTGTTCTGGGCCTCGTCCAGAATGATGAAGCTGTCGTCCAGCGTGCGGCCGCGCATGTAGGCCAGCGGCGCCACCTCGATGTTGCCCCGCTCCAGATACTTCTGGTACGTCTCCGCGCCCAGCATGTCGAACAGCGCGTCGTACAGCGGGCGCAGGTAGGGATCCACCTTGCTCTGTAGATCGCCGGGCAGGAAGCCCAGACGTTCGCCGGCCTCCACCGCCGGGCGGGTGAGGATGATGCGGTTTACCTGCTTGTCCCGGAAGGCGGCCACCGCCGCCGCCACCGCCAGATATGTCTTGCCGGTGCCCGCAGGCCCTACGCCGATGGTGACGGTCTGCTTCAGAATGGCGTTGACGTACTCCTTCTGGCCGATGGTCTTGGGCTTCACGGGGCGCCCCTTGCTGGTGATGCAGATCACGTCCTGCGTCAGCTCGCTGATGCGCTCGGACTGACCGGAGCGCACCAGCCCGATGACGTAGCGCACATGCTGGTCGGTGATGGTCTCGCCCTTGCCCGACAGCGTCAGCAGCGCCTGCACCGCCTTTACCGCCAGCATCACGTTCTCCGGCTCGCCGGACACCACGATCTCACCGCCCCGGTTCACCGCCTGCACCTGAAATTCCGTCTCTAAAAGGCGGATGTTCTCGTCAAAGGAGCCGAACAGGTTCACGGCCTCCTCCATGCGTTCAATTCCGATACGCTGTTCCATATTCCGGGTTTACCTCCCTGTATCGTTGGTTATTGTCAGCGGCGCGTCCACGCCGATCTGTTCCTCACATTCCGCCCGCAGCGTCACCATAAGGTACGCGCCCTGCCGCCGGGCGGACACGTCCGTTTGCAGGATGCAGCCGTCCTCCCCGATGGCCTGCCGCAGCTGCGCCAGCAGCTGGCGCTCGCCCTCGGCGCGGGCGTCGTCCTCCGCCCGTTGCCCGTCGTACACGGTGTGCGTCACGGTTTTCTCCACCGCCAGCGTCACCGGCAGGCGCAGGCCGAAGGGCAGACGCAGACCGCGGTATTCTGTTATTTTATCACAATCCACCGGCAATACGCTACCCCCTGCGTATAATTTTATTCTCTGCCGCCCGATATCCACCGCCACGCGGGTGACGGCGCCCTCCTCGCCGGTCTTTTCGGACACGTCCAGCGGCACGGGCACCGTCCAGCAGTACCACGTCCGCGCCCGGATGCGCCCGTGGGCGCGCATGTACCGGCAGCCGCGCGGCGAATCCGCCACGCCGCCCAGCAGCACCTGCCCGGCCTGCACCGTGTCGCCCACCTGCACGCAGGTGACGCCGTCCAGCGCCTCGATCTTTGTGATCAGGCCGTCCCTGGCGGCCACCACGTTCTGCACGTCGCTGTCCCGGTACAGATGGGGCGGGCGGGTGCGCTCCACCACCTGCACGTGGGCGGTGCAGCCCCGGACGTTCACCGCCAGATACACCACGTCCGGCAGCAGCGGCAGCACCCGGTTGCGCAGGTCGTCCTGATCCAGCCCCACGCCCCGCGTCCCCACCCGCACGCCGCAGCGCTCCAGCGCCTGCAATATCTCCTCCGTGGGCACGGTGTCGTTGCCGCTGACGGCAAAGTCCCATATAAACGCGCTGCCCAGCGCCAGCAGCAGCGGCAGCACCAGCGCCGCCGCCAGCAGCACATAGCGCCTCCGGCACCGCCGCCACAGCTCCGGCGCGCCCGTTTTGCGCAGCAGCCGGATGTCCGCATCCGTGTCCGCCGTCACCTCCCGCAGCCGGCGCAGGCCGGGCAGGGTGGTGGTCACGCGGAAGCACCGCTCCGTCCGCCAGTCCACATCCCAGAAGGGGATGCCGTGGGCGGCGCACAGATTCACCACCCGCTCCGGCGCGGAGGAGGTGATCTCCACCGCCGCCTGTCCCCGGAGATAGTTCACCGCTTTTCGATACATATTCGCTCACTCCACCAGCTCGATGCCCGCGATCTTTCCCGTCAGGCGTAGCTCCTGCTCCGTCATCACCAGC
>UMGC01051175.1_pt1 | contig 12733 bp, 10 predicted proteins | sample 1965151 | NCBI WGS metagenome assembly UMGC01 (sample SAMEA4836061, study PRJEB28245) | human gut metagenome | biome: gut microbiome; material: fecal sample | place: Denmark | collected 2008 | reverse complement strand
CGTCGTGTACTCTACTCCATGATCGAATTAAATAATGGACCGGACAAGCCACACAGAAAATGTGCGCGTATTGTCGGTGATACCATGGGTAAATACCATCCACATGGAGACAGTTCCATCTATGGAGCATTGGTCAACATGGCACAGGACTGGTCTACAAGATATCCGCTTGTTGATGGTCATGGAAACTTTGGTTCTGTCGACGGTGACGGTGCTGCTGCGATGCGATATACAGAGGCAAGACTCAGTAAAATTTCCATGGAAATGCTCGCAGACATCAATAAAGATACCGTTGACTTTGTACCAAACTTTGATGAGACCGAGAAAGAGCCGACGGTGCTCCCTTCCCGCTATCCGAATCTTCTGGTAAACGGAACAACCGGTATTGCTGTCGGTATGGCCACAAACATTCCGCCTCACAATCTGCGTGAGGTGATTAATGCTGTCGTAAAAATTATCGACAACGAAGTGCTAGAGGATCGTGGGACAGATATCGAAGAACTTTTGAGTATTGTAAAAGGTCCGGATTTTCCAACCGGAGCGATGATTCTTGGAACAACCGGAATTAACGAAGCTTACCGCACCGGACGTGGAAAAATCAGAGTTCGTGCGATCACCAATATCGAGCCGATGCAGAATGGTAAAAACCGTATTGTTGTGACCGAACTTCCATATATGGTCAACAAAGCAAGAATGATCGAGAAAATCGCAGAGCTTGTAAGAGATAAAAAAATTGATGGAATCACGGATCTTCGTGATGAGTCTGACCGTCAGGGTATGCGTATATGTATCGAGCTGCGCCGCGATGTAAATCCGAATGTGGTTTTGAATCTGCTCTACAAACATACCCAGATGCAGGATACGTTTGGTGTTATCATGTTAGCCCTTGTGGACAACCAGCCAAAAGTATTAAATCTCCATGAGATGTTAGGCTACTATCTGGATCACCAGAAAGATGTTGTGACCAGAAGAACAAAATACGATTTAAACAAAGCAGAAGAACGCGCTCACATTTTGGAGGGCTTACTGATCGCGCTTGATAATATCGATGAAGTGATCAATATTATCCGAAGCAGTGCAAATACACCGGAAGCAAAAAATCGTTTGATCGAGAGATTTTCCCTGACAGATGTTCAGGCACAGGCGATCGTCGATATGCGTCTGCGCGCACTGACAGGTCTGGAACGCGAGAAGATCGAAGCTGAGTATGCAGAGTTGATGGATCGTATTGCAGAGTTAAAAGCAATTCTGGCAGATGAGAAAAAACTCCTTGGTGTTATCCGTGAGGAAATCCTCTTGATCGCAGAAAAATACGGTGATGAGCGAAGAACTTCCATCGGATTTGACGAGTATGATATTTCCATGGAGGATCTCATTCCGGTAACCAACACTGTGATCGCAATGACAAAACTTGGCTATATCAAGAGAATGAGCCTTGATAATTTCCGTGCCCAGAACCGTGGCGGCAAGGGAATCAAGGGAATGGAGACAATCGATGAAGATTACATCGAGGAACTTTTGATGACAACTTCCCATCATTACATGATGTTCTTTACCAATACCGGTCGTGTATACAGAATGAAAGCATACGAAATTCCGGAAGCGGGCAGAACCGCGAGAGGTACTGCAATCATTAACCTGTTGCAGCTTCAGCCGGGAGAGAAAATTACCGCAGTGATCCCAATCAAGGAATATACCGAAGGACACTATCTGTTTATGGCAACTAAGAACGGTATTGTGAAGAAAACACCGATCACCGATTATGCGAATGTCAGAAAAACAGGACTTGCAGCCATCACACTGCGTGAAGATGATGAATTGATCGAAGTGAAAAAGACCGATAACGAACAGGATATTTTCCTTGTGACAAAATACGGACAGTGTATCCGTTTCAATGAGAGAGATGTCAGAAGTACCGGAAGAACCTCTATGGGTGTGATCGGTATGAACTTAACGGACGGCGATAAAGTTGTCGGAATGCAGATGGAATCCCAGGGGGATGCTCTGATGATCGTATCTGAAAAAGGTCTTGGAAAATGCACACTTGCATCTGAATTTACTGCCCAGAACCGTGGTGGTAAAGGTGTCAAGTGCTATAAGATCACAGAAAAAACCGGAAATATCGTCGGTGTGAAAGCAGTTAATCAGGATGATGAGATGATGCTGATCACAACGGAAGGAATTATCATCCGTATCAAAGTCAGTGATACTGCTTTGCTCGGAAGAGTTACTTCCGGTGTAAAACTGATGAATCTTGCGGATGATGTCACAGTTGCAAGCATTGCAAAAGTACGTGAGGACAAATCCCTCATGGAAAATACAGATGAATCTGAACTTGTCACAGAGGAAGAGGAAGCCAAGAGTGCTGCGGCTGCAGCAGAGGCTGCGAAAAAAGCGGCAGGTCAGATGACAGAAACGGATGATGAATTAATGCAGGAATTATTAAGCCGTGCTGAGTCTGATTCGGAAGAGGAATAAAAAAATATTTTGACCGCAGTGATACAAAGAATTCACTGTGGTCTGGACAGTAGGCTGCCACATTTTTATGTAGCAGCCGATTTGTCTATCTAAAAACAAATTATTTTTCATGATAACAAGCCTGATTTGAAAAAAAGGATGTTCAATTTTGATTATTTGAAAAATGAATGATGTCAACACAAAAATGAAAAACAACACATGTTATCAAGAAATCCATAGTGTAAATGTGGATAACGTGTTGCGAAAATCCAATTTCCGTGGAAAAATTTCATTGTCATAGCAAAAACTTTCGTTTATACTTTTGCGTAAATATAGAATACATGAGTTTTAAAATTGTAGTAAAACTCCAATAGAAAGCAGAACAACAGGGGGAATGAAAAATGCCACAGAATTTTTATGAGTTAGTATGGATTTTTATTATTTATGCATTTATCGGATGGTGCACAGAAGTATCTTATGCAGCATTGGACCGGGGAATTTTTGTAAACCGGGGATTTTTAAATGGACCTTATTGTCCAATTTACGGATGTGGAGTGGTGATTGTTGTAGCTGCTTTGACTCCGCTAAAGGACAACCTGCTGATATTATTTGCGGGTTCTTTCTTACTGACTTCCATTTTGGAATACATTACCGGATTTATTTTGGAAAAAGTGTTTCACAATAAATGGTGGGACTATAGCAATAAGCCGTTTAATCTTCACGGATATGTATGTTTGAAATTTTCCATCTACTGGGGACTTGCATGTACATTCATTATGGATGTGATTCATCCGATCATTTACAAAGGAATCACCATGATTCCACATATTCTGGGTGTTGTGCTGCTCTGTATTATCATGTCGGCTTTCGCTGTTGACTGCGGTGTTACTGTTACTACAATTTTGAAGTTTAACAAGCGATTAAAAGTTATGGATGAAATGGCTGCGAAAATACATAAATTATCCGATGAAATCGGTGAAAATATCTACGAAAATGTGACAACTGCAGTAGAAAAATCGGAGGAGTTCCAGGAAACACATGAGGAACTTCTCACAAAAATTTCAGACAAAAAAGAAAATATAAAAGAGATTCCAGCAAATGCGAAAGCAAGGATCGAAGAATCTGCTGAGTCAACAAGGATGAAACTGGCGGAAACAAAATCATCCACCAGAGAAAAAATAGTACTCTCTGCGGAGGAAAGAAAAGAAAGAATTGCAGAGTCTGCAGAAAATGCAAGAGAGAGAATTGCTGAATCGACCGAAGCAGCAAAAGAGAAAATTGCTGCATACAAAGAAAACAGAGAAGCAGCCCGACTTGCAAAACAGAAAGAAAAAGAAGAGCTCGAGAAAAAGTACAAAGAATTATTTGCAGAGAAGAATTTTGGTTTCAAGCGTTTGATGAAGGCGTTCCCAGATATGACTTCCCGTGAACAGAATGAATCTCTGGAGAAATACAAGAAATACTTTAACATCCGCAAACCGGATCATAAGAAAGATGAATAGGAAAATATATATTAAATTACAAATGTAATACAATTATCGGGAGAAATTAACATGATCAGAACAGTCAATACAGAGGATATCGTAAAAAATATAAAAGAAATGTGTATCGAGGCAAACCATTATCTTTCCAAAGATATGGATAAAGCCCTGAAAGATGCCACCGTTTCTGAAAAATCAGAACTTGGTAAAAAAATATTAAATCAGCTTCAGGAAAACTTGAAAATTGCAGATGAAGAGATGATCCCAATCTGTCAGGATACCGGAATGGCAGTTATTTTTCTGGAAGTCGGACAGGATGTTCATTTTGAGGGAATGGCAATCGAAGATGCGGTAAACGAAGGTGTCCGTCAGGGATATACGGAAGGGTATTTAAGAAAATCAGTCGTTGGTGATCCTATCATCCGCGAAAATACGAAAGATAATACCCCAGCGGTGATCCACTACAGCATTGTTCCGGGAGATAAAGTGATAATTACAATGGCTCCAAAAGGTTTCGGAAGTGAAAATATGAGCCGTGTGTTCATGCTAAAACCAGCTGATGGAATTGAGGGTGTAAAAAACGCAATTCTTACAGCAGTGAAAGATGCAGGACCGAATGCCTGTCCGCCAATGGTTGTCGGAGTTGGTATTGGCGGTACTTTTGAAAAATGTGCGATTTTAGCAAAAAAAGCGTTGACTAGATCGGTGGGCGTACATTCCGATATTCCATATGTGAAAGAGTTAGAGGAAGAAATGTTAGAAAAAATCAACCAGCTTGGAATCGGACCGGGGGGACTTGGCGGAACGACAACAGCTCTAGCAGTGAATGTAAATACTTACGCAACACATATTGCAGGGCTTCCGGTGGCAGTCAATATCTGCTGTCATGTGAACCGGCATGTGGTGAGGGAAGTATAAAAATATTTAACTATGAATGTAGTTCATATATTCAGAGTCAAAAGCAGAGGAAACATATCTGATCAGTACAGAAATATGTGGATCGCAACTGTGAAGTCAATGATTGCTACGAATAAAATAAAAATTTAAAGATGGGAGTGCAGAATATGGACAAACATATTACAACACCGATCACCGCGGAAGTGACAAAAAATTTAAAGTCCGGTGATTACGTTTACATAACGGGAACCATTTATGTGGCGAGAGATGCCGCACACAAAAGAATGATCGAGGCATTGGAGCGCGGGGAAAACCTTCCGATCGACATCAAAGATTCCACAATCTATTACATGGGACCATCCCCGGCAAGAGAGGGACGTCCGATAGGTTCTGCAGGACCGACAACTGCAACCAGAATGGATAAATATGCGCCAACTCTTTTAGATCTCGGAGAAAAGGCGATGATCGGAAAAGGAAAACGTTCGAAAGAAGTAATGGATGCGATTGTCCGAAATCATGCAGTTTACTTTGCGGCAGTCGGCGGAGCAGGAGCACTTTTATCCAAATGTATCACAAAATCAGAAATCGTATGTTACGAAGATCTTGGAGCTGAGGCAATCCGTAAGCTTGAAGTGAAAGATTTCCCGGTGATCGTTGTCATTGACAGTGAGGGAAACAATCTGTATGAGACAGCGATCAAAGAGTATTGCACGTTGGAGTAAAACGTGACTTTAGGAAAATAAGGTGAATTATAAAAAATGATTTTTATTATATTTACATTTCTTATTTTTGGTGGCTGGTATGTCTGGGTAAAAATTCGTGGAACGGACATGGTGAAGGTAAAATTTGATTACACAACAAAGAAAACATCAAGGATAAGCACATGGAAAATAATAGTAGCGGTTCTCTTTCTGATGCTTATTTTCATTTTGGCTTTTACTTCGGATTCAATGCAGACTTCAGCCGGAAGAAAAGTAAACTTTCTGATCGTGGGAATTGTCGTTTGTATTTATATAGCAGTTATTTTATTTTTTAATATTCAAAGAATAAAAATAAAAAAATTTAAAAAGAATTCCATAAAAATTCCGGGGAAAATAATCGGTTTAAAAACACATAGGTTTTATAATTATAACAGTGCTGATTATAATTTTATCTATTATTTGATTGTGAATTATGTAAACCCACAAACTGGAAAGATAGAAGAATACACGACCAGAGAAAGCGTCAACGCCAGCCCATTTTATGCACTGAAATCACTGGATGTATCTGTTTATTACAAAGACAGAGAGCACATTTGGGTGAATGACTTCAAAAGAATAAAAAAATTACAGGAAAATATTGCGTTTCAAGTCACCGGATATGTGGATGGAAAAGATCCGGGTGTGCTGAAATATGTAGAGGATTAAAAGATGAATGAAAATTATAACATCCGCAGAGCCACGGCAGGTGATGAACAGATTTTGGCTTATATACAGACTGAGAGCTGGAAAGCTGCGTTTCAACATATATTAGAACCGGAAGATTTAGAACAGTGCACCAATTTGGAACGTGCCACGGCAATGTATCAAAAACTTCTGGATGCGAAAAAAGGGAACGGCTATATTCTCGAAGTGGAGGGGAAGCCACACTGCATCGCATGGTGGGATGCTGCCCGCGATCAGAATATGACCGGGTATGCAGAATTAATCTGTATCCACAGTCTGCAGGATAATTGGAGAAAAGGCTACGGCAGTAAAATGATGGAACAGATTTTAATCGATATGGAAAAAGCAGGTTATGCACATACGCTTTTGTGGGTGTTCGAAAAGAATATCCGTGCCAGAAAATTTTATGAGGCAAAGGGTTTTCATAAAACGGAAAAAGCAAAGGAATTCTGCGGTGCAGTAGAGGTTATGTATGAGAAATAACATATGGATGCTCTGCCAACGGGAAAAGGAGTAGAGGTTATGGGAACAGTGGAAGTACGTAATTCTGTGGCAAAGAGAGTGATTGTCACACTCATGCCAGCAATCAGTTTTTTGTGTATGTTTGGTTTGGCGGCAATCAGTGTGAACTTTCTGGAATATGGATCAACAGCAGATAGAATTGTGGGATATATCGGAGTGTCCTGTATCATTCCGATGATAGTTTCAATACCGTTTATTTTTAAAGTAAACAGGGAGAAAACCGTATTAGATATCAATACTTTCTATGTAACGCCATTTGTAGGAAGAACAAAAAATATCCCGGTTCAGGATGTAAAAGTATGCACCATTGGACGAAGAAAACAGATCCGATTATTCGATGAAAAATCAAATCTGATCTGTAAATATAAAAGTACTCAGGATAAAGAGCAGATCATTTTAAAAACGTTGCAAAAAGCAGGAACTTGTACATTTACATTTTCCGTCAGAAACGGAAAACAGGTTGTCGTAAAAGGTAGTGACAGAATTTTTACCGATTATCTTGCAACGGGAGAAGTTTCCAAGACAATCAATAGCTATAAATCGTTATACTACGTGCCACAGACCTCCTCTGTATCGGACAAAAAGCAGGAGCAGGACAGTCAGTTTGACCAGAATATAAAAAAGCAGATTGAAAAAAACAGAAAAATATTCCAGATAGCACAGATTGTGAGCCTGATTATTTTTTTAAGAGGAATGTTTATGCTGGCTTTTAACACTCCTGGTGGAACAAGTGGCAAATTGGCGGTCATTTTCTTTTTCGGTGGAGTTATTGGAATGTTACTGAGTAAATATCTTTGCCGCAGAAAAGAATTTGAAATCACAAAGCCGACGTTCTATCGTGTGGAAGGGACTGCTGTCAATGAAAAAGATTTTGCATTCAGATCTTCCGATTCGGATCGTCACCTGATTTATGAATTTCAGGATAAATATGGAGTGAAACATCAGCGGCCATCGGACAAAGTAAACGCTTCGGACACTGCATGGGGATTGGGTGTTGGCGAAAAGAAAATCTTATGGTACAGTCCGTTTGTTCCATACTTACTGGATCAGGAGCCGTTAGAGTTTAAAATGTTCATGGATAGACGAAGACTTACCCCGGGTGAATGGATCAAACGGCATCCTATCCTGACCGTGGGTTGTATCGCTTTCATTGTATGGATTGGTTTTCGTGGATATAAGTTTGGAAAAGCGCAGATTTTTATTTACACACATGACGGAAGAAACTTAAAAACAGAGTGGACAGCGCGTGATGCTGTCACAGATGAACAGACAAATACAGCGGTGGAGGCTGCAGGAATGGAGCGGGAAGAACTGGAAAAATGGTTGAAACAGTCCTTCTATCCATATTTTTATGTGAACAGTACCAGCTTTGGAGAGTTTGATGCATTTGATGTGGAAAATTATGCGGACGTCATGGGAGAGGATAAGGTGGAAGCTATCCGGGAAAATATCTCCGATTATTGGGGAATTCATGACAGAAAAAGCCTTATGAAAACAACCGATTCCCTGTTACAAAAAGGCGATAAATATACTTATGCACAGACTTTGGAAAAATTAGGGGAAGAGGCGCTGACATTACCGGAGGACAGTATCTATTATACATACAAATTGTATGCCCCAGATGAAATGTGCAAATATCTGGGAACTTATTACGCATACAATAACATTGGGGATGCAGGAGTGGATGCATGGGACTATTGCAGATGCATCCGGTTATTTGCATTTGGCTATATATGTGGTTATATTTCGTATGACGAATATCTGATTCATGCCGCACCGCTTGCAGTCTATCTGCAGAATGAATATGATTCCTGGGAAACAATGTATGAGAGTTATTACTACGGTTATCTTATTTTTGCAGGAAGAAATAAAAACTCAAGCAGCAGCGTCATCTATAGTGACTATAGATATTACGAGATCATGGCAGATAAGACAGAGATTCCGTTTCGGACAGAAGAGAGATAATCTCACAACGGGAATACAGGAGTATTATTATGAAAATCGGTATTATATCAGACATACACAGCAACATTTACGCTTTTAAGGCATGCACAGAGTATATGGAAAAACACAAATGTGACGAGTACTTCTTTCTTGGAGATTATATTTCCGATACACCTTACACAAGAGAAACCATGGATTATCTGTATGAATTTATGGAAAACCATACCTGTTATCTGTTAAGGGGCAATCGTGAGGAGTACATGCTCACACAGCAGGAAGCCAGAAAAAAGAAATGCACAGAGCAGATGTGGATAAGTAACTCAGCAAGTGGAAACCTACTCTACACTTACGGGCAGCTTGTGGATAAAGATTTTGATTTCTTTCGGAATCTTCCAATCACATTTATTTATGAGAAAGCAGGTTATCCGTCCATTACCTGTTGTCACGGATCACCGGCGAGCAGCAGGGAACTTTTGCAGTTGAATGAGGATCCGGTAAAACAATGGTTAGAAAAGATTGACACTGATTACATGATCTGTGCTCATACGCATTATCCGGGAGAGATGACATACAAAAACAAACATTACTTTAATTCAGGCAGTGTTGGAATATCCATTGATGATGCCGGATATGCACAGTGCATGTTGTTAGAGTCCGGTGTGGAAAATGGAACAACAATATGGAAACCTCAATTTCTGAAAGTACCTTATGACAATCAGAAAGTTGCACAGGATATGATCACCGGCGGCCTGCTTTCCATAGCACCGTGGTTTGTGAACAGCAACATTCTGACAATCCTTACCGGAATCGACTGTTCAGCCAAAATGGTTGAGTTGGCAGAAAAACTTGCGTTAGAGGACAATGCTCAGACAAAGTGGCCGCACATTGATGAAAAATATTTTGAAGAGGCAGCCGTATATTATAAAATTCCGGATTACCGTGCCAGAAACAATGAGGAGGAACGTTAGAAAAAAGATAACATTTGCAGAACAAACACCATTAGATATAAATCCGGAAAAAAACAGGAGATGATGAAAATGAATATAAGAACTGCAACATTACAAGACATCGACCAGATTGCGGCAGTGGAAAAAGAATGTTTTCCGGCAGCAGAGGCGGCAACAAAAGAGGAATTTGAGCAGAGGCTTTCACATTATGCAGATCATTTCTGGCTGCTGTTCGAGGATGACACATTAATCGCATTTGTTGATGGTATGGTGACAGATCAGGAAGACCTGACAGATGAAATGTATGAAAATGCGTCTATGCATCAGGAAAATGGAGCATGGCAGATGATATTTGGTGTCAATACGCTCCCGGCATATAGAAACCACGGCTATGCCGGAGAACTTTTAAAAAGAGCGATCGCAGATGCAAAAGACCAGGGAAGAAAAGGTCTTGTCCTTACGTGCAAAGACCGGCTGGTGCATTACTATGCAAAATTTGGTTTTGAAAACGAGGGCGTTTCAGAATCCATGCACGGAAATGTCGTGTGGAATCAGATGAGACTGAAGTTTTAAAGTTCAGGATGAATTCATGTAGATATAAGGAAAGACAGCAGGAGCGGATCAGTATGTTTTGGGAAAAGAAAACAAAAATAAGAAAACATATTATTTTTTATGGCAGAGTTCAGGGAGTGGGGTTCCGTTATTATGCAGTGCAGAAAGCAAATCAGCTCGGACTGACCGGCTGGGTGAAAAATCTGTATGATGGCAGCGTGGAAATGGAAGTAGAAGGCGAGGAACCGCTGATCGATGAGCTGATCATTTTTTTGCAAAACCGTACCTACGTCTGGATTGAAAATATGGATGCAAAAAGCATCCCACTGGAACATGATAACGGATTTTACGAGAGATAAAAGAAGATATAATATGCAGATGGCAGTTATGCGGATGCATGTTTGATGATAAAAAATTGAAAGAAAATAAGGAGTGTGACAGCTATGCCATGTACAACAATTTTAGTAGGAAAAAAAGCAAGTTATGACGGATCAACCATAATCGCAAGAAATGATGATTCAGGATCCGGACATTATACTTCAAAAAAATTTGCAGTGATCCACCCGGAGGAACAGCCGAAAATCTATAAATCGGTCATTTCGCATGTTGAGATCGAGCTTCCGGAAAATCCGATGCGTTATACTGCAATGCCAAATGCAGAAGAGGGCGAAGGTATCTGGGCAGCCTGCGGAGTGAATGAAGCCCATGTCGGAATGACAGCAACCGAAACAATCACATCCAATCCAAGAGTTCTTGGAGCTGATCCGCTTGTAAGATATCAGCCTGCAAAAGACGGAAAAGAAGAAATTCCTGGAGGAATCGGGGAAGAGGATATTGTATACATTGTACTTCCATACATACACAGTGCAAGGGAAGGTGTCAAACGTCTTGGCAGCCTGTTAGAACAGTATGGTACTTATGAAATGAATGGAATTGCATTCCAGGATGCAGATGAAATCTGGTGGCTTGAGACAATTGGCGGACATCACTGGATCGCACGCAAAGTACCGGATGATGTTTATGTCATGATGCCAAATCAGTTTGGAATGGATCAGTTCGATCTTGAGGATGCACTTTCAAACCAGAAAGAATATATGTGTTCCGCCGATCTGAAGGAGTTTGTTGAAAAATATCATTTGAACCTTTCACAGGATGGAACGTTTAATCCAAGAGATATTTTTGGCAGTCATGATGACTCTGATCATGTATACAATACACCGAGAGCATGGTATATGGCACGCTGCCTGAATCCGAGTACAATGAACTGGGATGGACCGGATGCAGATTTTACACCACTTTCTGATGATATCCCTTGGTGCATGGTTCCGGAGAAAAAGGTGACGATCGAAGATGTGAAATACGTTCTTTCTTCTCATTTTCAGGGAACACCGTATGATCCGTATGCATCTTATGGAGATAAATCCATGAAAGGTGCATATCGTGCAATTGGTGTAAACCGGACAGATTTCCTGGGAATCATCCAGATGAGACCGGATGCAGGAGAAGACAGCCGGGCAATCGAATGGGTCGCATTTGCTTCGAACGTATTTAATACAACTGCACCGTTTTACACAGATGTAGAGAAAGTACCGGAGTATTTTTCCAATACGACCGGAGATGCTTCGACTGATAATTTTTACTGGGCAAGCAGGATGATCGCAGCCATGGCAGATGCTTCTTATAGTAAATCCATTTTCCATATTGAACGTTATCAGGAAAGAGTTATGTCAAAAGGACATGAATATATCAACCAATATGATGAACTTCTTGAGAAGGAAAGCAACGCAGAAAAACGCATGCAGCTTCGTCAGGAGGCAAATGAAAAAATCGCTGACATGGTAAAAAAAGAAACGCAGGATACATTGAATAAAGTATTGTATGAGCTGAGAAATCAGATGAAAAATGCATACTCCAGATCAGACGCATAAGGAATGATTATATTTGTTGGAGAGTGGTGAAAAGTTATGAAATTATTGTTTAAGCAAAGGTTGTTTTCATGGTTTGACAGCTATGATATTTATGATGAAGCCGGCAATACTGTGTATGTAGTAAAAGGTCAGTTTTCCTGGGGACATAAACTTGCAATTTATGACGCTTATGGAAATGAAGTAGGAATGGTTGTTCAGAAAGTTCTTACCTTCCTTCCTAAATTCGAAATTTATAAAAACGGCAGTTATATCGGATACCTGAGCAAAGAATTCTCATTCCTGACACCACATTACAATATAGATTACAACGGATGGCATATTGATGGAACCATTATGGAATGGGATTATAGTATTCTTGATCGAAGCGGTTATCAGATAGCAAAAATAAGTAAAGAATTGCTTCGTATGACTGACACTTATGTTATTGATGTACATGATCCGGAAAATACATTAGATGCGTTGATGTTTGTACTTGCAATTGATGCAGAAAAATGTTCCAGAAATTAAATGGTTAATTGTGTTGCTGGTGAAAGAAGTTAAAAAGTATTTCAAATCAGAAAAGGAAGAAATAGAACAATCGG
>UMGC01042173.1_pt1 | contig 12896 bp, 4 predicted proteins | sample 1965151 | NCBI WGS metagenome assembly UMGC01 (sample SAMEA4836061, study PRJEB28245) | human gut metagenome | biome: gut microbiome; material: fecal sample | place: Denmark | collected 2008 | reverse complement strand
GTGCTTAAGCCGCAAGGCGGGAATTGTGCGGTGTTGCCCAAGGTCTATCTGAAATCAAAAAACGCCGGATATTTCCATTTCTCAGCTGCACCCCAACAAAAAAAGCAGCGGCCAGCAATCTGCCAGCCGCTGCTTACCTTATTATAATAGCGCTCCCGGATGTTCCGCTCCGCTTCATCTCAATTACTCTTCGCTGTCATCCGGGATATCTTCCTCAAAAGCATCCATCCAGCTTTCGTTGTGCCACTTATCTTTTTCACCTTTTTCCTTGGCGGCAACCTTCTGCCGTTGTGCCTGGTCGTTCATTATGGTGCCGATCGGGTTCAGCGCGCGTTCTTCAATAATGTGGTAGAACAGCCCCATCGGGTTATTCACGTTGGGGTCCTTGGCGGCCTTTGCCCAGAACACATCAAAGTCCAGTTCATGCGCCATAGCTTCCATCAATGGGGTCAGGCTGCCATACTTTTCAATCACTTCATTCATGCAGGCCAGGTAATGCAGCCGCATTTCGTCTTTCAGCCCATTGCGCAGGCTGGAAGGCGATGGCACGCACCGCGCTGCCAGGTGGCGGTAAATTTCGTGGTAAGCGCCGCGCTGGCCGCTCGTCAACGTCTTTTCCAGGTATCCATCATCTACAAACTTTGCAAACTCTTTTCGCATATCCTGCCGTTTTACAATCGTTTCGGGAATCAGCTCTACCTTGGGCGGCTCAGGCTCCGGCAGCGTTTGTTGCACCGGCTCGTCCATCACATGGTACTCCGCTTCCAACAGCTCCTCTTTGGGTTCTGCTGCCGGCTTTGCCTTGCGGAAAATATAAATGCGATAGTTATCCATATCCTCGCGCAGCACCTTGTTCAGGTACCGCGCCGGGCTGCGCATCGTCTGCGACCGGGGAATGATCTCCTGTGCATAACGGGGTGCCACACCGGCCAGCCAACTGGTCAGCCCGCCGCAATCCAGGATAATGGCATTCATCTTTCCAAACACCGTTTTGTTGCCGCCGTCCTGCTCGCCATCGCCTGCCTGGATGGTGCAGCAGGCATCTGCCAACACATCAATGATCACTTCCACCGCGTGCAGCTCTTCGGGCGTAATCTCCGCGCGCAGCTGATCCATGCGCGCTTTCACAACAATTTCCTCCCGCAGCTCGGTGCGGTGGCGTCCAAAGGAATAGGGGATCGTTGTTTCCGGTGCCGAAACATAATCAAAGGTGATCACGCTGGGGTCATCCAGCAGCGAATCCTCAATCGCCACGGTGGGGCGGCCCTTCTTTTTGCTCTTTTTGCGCACCGTGCTGTTGATGCTGTCCAGGTTGGCCTGTGCGGCGGCATCATCCACCGGGTCAATCGTTACCACCAGCGAAAGAACCTTCTGCCCTTTTTTTTCGTACACATCGTAATTAAAAATAATATCCGTCTTTTCGTTAATTTCCGCCTTTGCCTTTTCCAGTGCCAGGCGGCGGAAATCCGACCATCGGTTGGCCGTATACGAAAGCTGTTCATACAGCATGCTCAGGTTCCATACCAGCGGTTCCCCGGCCGCTTTCTTTTTCAGGTACAGGCTCTGGTAGCTCTTGCACAGCTCGTAAATGCGGATGGAATAGGTGGACCGCATCAGCATGGTGTAGGTCACATCCATGGTGGTATACAGGGTTTTCAGCTGCACCAGGTGCGGTTTCAGCACCGGATCCAGCGTGATGGTCATGCGCGCGCGGCCCTCATCAATGCGCACTTTATCGATCCAGCGGAATGTTTCCACCGTGGAAGTTCCGTTATTCTTGATCCACTGGATGGGCGCGTTGGCCAGCTCCTCAATATTTTTGCGCACCTGCTTGTACAGCGCCCCGCTGTGCGGGTCCATGCCGGTCATCTTGATAAAATCATAAATGCTCAGCTCATAAGAGGGCAGGTCCGTATCCTCCGGCTTAATCATCGAAAAAATATGCAGCATCAGGCGCTGCTGGCTCAGCGTCAGGTTGTTGCGCGTCATCTGTACAAGGTCATTGGATTTGCGAACGATGGTCTGGTCCCCGCGTTCTTCAAACGTAACGACAAACGGATCATCTTTTTTCTGTTTACTTGCCGCCATAAGCAGGGGCCTCCTATATCGGTTGCTGTATCCCGGGTGGTCACGCACATCATGCTAAACATTATAGCACATCCTGTTGTCCGGCGCAAGAATTGCAAATTTACACAGGGTTTCACCGCCATTACCCTGTGCAAAATGCAACACCCGCGTTGTGGTTTGCCCTATATCCTGTGGGGGTTGCAGCCCGGGTGCAGGTTACACAGGGTTTTATTGTGCTTTCCTGTCCTGCTGTTTCAGAGTTCTGTAACCTGATGGAATGGCAACACCCATTTTTTCCCGTTCTCCCCCATCTCCCGGCTTACTTCTGGTTGTTATTATGGCTTAGTTGTTTAGTTCTATATTAGTAATAGGTAGAGCCTGTGTAATTTAACAACGCAAACCTGTGTGTTCAACCAACTGCAGCCTGTGCATTCCACCACCATTTTCCTGTGCGGAAAGCAACCTGCGTAAAGTTGCAAATAGGCCAAAAACAGCCAAACCTGTGTAAATTGCAACACGGGGAACGGGCCTATCCTGTGTGGTTTTCCAACAGGTACGCGGGTCGCGGCGGGGCAGGGGAGCGGGAATACCCTGTGTAAAATGCAACTGTTCCGGGGGTAACCTGTGCGTTTTTCCAACGGTAAGCGGCATAGGGAAACAAGGCAATCCTGTGCGTTTTTCCAACATGTTTCGGGAATGTTCGGCACAGAATGTGGGCAATACCCTGTGCAAAATTGCAACAGCTCACAGCTGCTTCAAATAGATCAGTTGCAAATTTACACAGGGCAGCACCCCTATATTATAAGGTAAGTGCCGCACAGAATGGCGCGTGAGGGGTTGCAGTTTACACAGGATAGATTGAAAGCTGGGAGCTGGAGGTGTATCTGAAAACAAAGAAAATGACGGATATTTCGCAAACACAAGCAGGATTTAAGGCAGAGAGCCGCAGGAATCCTTTGTGGATTCCAAGGCGCTTTAACGCAAAATCCCGCTGTGTTTGTAGAAATAGACTAAATTTTCGACTTTTCAGATACACCTTAGTCCTGTCTGAAACGTCAAAAAGCTCGTCTGTTTCAGTAAACGCAGCCGGATTTTGTGCTTGCGAAAGATCCGCTATTTTCGTTGCTCTCAGAGGCACCTCAGGAGCTGGCGCAAATAGAAATCGGCAAGGGGGAACCGGGAATCAGGGGCGGGGCAGAGGGGACAAAAAAGCGAATGGCATATCTGCAGCAAACCCGCACCCCGTTGTAAAGGGAGAACGGCGTCCCGTTGGCGGGCGTGCAATCCACCAAACACACACCCGCCGCCGCAAACACCGCAAACCGTTTGCAGGGGCGCGGTGTACCCATCGCGCCGCAAAAAAACGGGAACCGTGCGCCGCAAACCTGCCATCCCTCCCACAAGGCGCCCACCCAGCCGCCATGCCCCGCCGCAAACAGGCGCATGCGAAACAAATAATTGCGCAAAAACAGGGAAATGCAACAAAAAAGGCGAATTTTGCCGCAAAGTTGCGCTCTGTGTGCGCAGAGGATCATAAACGCGCGGTCAAAGTATATAAAAGGGACCGCTGCCAAAAAGAAAATTAGGAGTAAATTATACAAAGGCTTTGAACACATTATATAATTGGAGGAAAGCGCAATCAGTAAAAGTGCTGAAAAACAGGAATTTGCGTGGATTGTATTGTCTTTCTGGTGTAAAGGTGCTATATTAAGAAAATAAAAAGTAAATGCGCAATGAGAAGACTCGATGCGGTTTTTTTTTGAAAACAACATGGCAACGGTTGCGCAAGTAAAAGAAGCTGGCTTCTTTTACTGTTTCACAGGGATCCCCTGTGGAACAATGTGCTTCCATCAAGCCAGCGCGAAAGACGGGTGAGCAGATTGAATAGAACAGGAAAAAACACAACAGGTTGGGCGCGCCGGCTGACAGCGCTGCTTGTCACCGCTTGCCTGGTTATGGCAATGGCCCTGCCTGTATACGCCGAGGTGGATCTTCTGCCCGACGCACCTGACGAAGTAGAGCTGCTGGAGGATAAGCCGGGAACGGACTCCGGGGAGGATACCGCTCTGCCGGAGCAGAACGCCGCCACCCCGGTGCCGGATGCCGCTACCCCGGAACCGGAACAAAACACCGAGCCGGAGCAGCCCGCCCCGACCGAAACGCCGGAGCCCACGGCAGAACCCACCCCGACCCCGGAACCGACAGCCACTGCAACGGCCACCCCTGTGCCGACCGTGACCCCCACCGCCACCCCGGAACCGACCGAACAGCCGCAGAAGATGTACGCCGCAAGAAGCGTGGGTAACGTGCAGGCAGTTAGTGCGACGGGAGTGCCGGCTACTTACAAGCTCTATTTTGCAGTGCCTAAGATTTGGATCGATTATACAGGGGTGACAATACGTGCCATTATTGGAAAAAGTCAAAATGATCCAAAATATGAACTTCCTATGAAGGAAGTTAGCGAAACGGATGACGGAAGAAAAATTTATTCTGTGGTCCTGAATCATCAAGACCACTATAAATATGGAGTGTTGGGTGGACTTGAATTTCGCGGATATAAAGGAGAAACACATACATACACAGTAACCATTGTTAAAGTAGATGATAATAATCAGCTACGGGATATATCGTTCGATCCAGTTAATCCGAATTATATCGGCGGCGACTACTATGACGGAGAGAACGGAGATGGCTGGCATCCAGAGCTGTGGAAAATCTATAAGGTTGGCCATAAGCATTTCGCTAACAAAACGATGGCCTTTGAAAATAAAACCAGTAAAACACTAACGAACGTCAAAGCCTGGTTTTATGAACCAGATACTAATAAAACCCTTACCCCAGTCAGTGAGCAGCCAATATCCTTAAATGATATCCAACCTGGTTCCACAGCAACCTTTGCCATTCCTAAAGTTCTTTGCTCTTTTGTTCGCTTTACCGCGGGCGATAGTGATACAGAAATAAGTGAATACTACAATTTTTATAATGAGGAAGTAACAGGAGAAAATCAGAAACGCTTCCAGTATTCCGAAGGTCAATGCTATTGCTACATGTACAATGGTATTGAGGATGCAACATGGGGGCGTCCCGGTGCCACCCGCATCTATTACGATGCTACTTTTTCCAAGATGGCATTGAATGGAGATACCGACGACTTTTCAATCCCCAAAGCCAATAATAATAAAGAGACCATTTATTATCGGATAAAAGGAGACGGCGTAGAATCCGAAAGCGGCACGCTGGTAAAAGATGGTACAAACGAAAATCTTTATTATATTGACATTCCCCAAGGATATAGTTCAATCATCTTTTCCGGTGAAGAAATTGGCGCTGACGATACGACAAAAGGAAATGGAGTAAGTACAGCGTGGCTGACGATTCCCACAGATGACAAAAATTGCTTCTATGCGGATACGAATGACGATGCAGTATATAAAGGTACCACTCGTGGCGGCTACTGGGCTCCAAAAGGTACCCTGCGTGATGCCGAAAAGGGGAAAAATACTGACACTACTGGCACTACTGGCACTAAAGTAGTAGATATTAAATCCGCTCCTTTTACGGAAGAAGCAAACACAAAATATGTTACCAGTACGCTGTATGACTATTATACAGATTACGAACTGAACGGCAATAACCGTGGCAGTTACGATAAAAGTTCTCCTACTGTAAGTCACCGCAACTGGGTACCCTTCCGTGAATTTGATCAGGCGCTGAGCGATTATTATAAGAATGCAAATGCCCCATACCCGCTTTATACCGGACATTTCCAGCCTTCTTATCCTGGCTGGGGATATACGTTTGCTGCGATTAGTGCTGCATTGAATCTTTGGGGGCTTAATAGCGACTTCAATAATGAAAATCGCTTCATGGCAATCAATAACTCCACAATCAATGAAAATGGAAATAACGATGGCGAACATTATGACTATGCCTATCAGGGCTTGGTTGAATCCAAAACCTCCACTGGTGATGCAACAGGTGAACCGCTGCTGAAGGATACACTGAAAGATACAAAAGTAGTAGAACCACACTTCGATGAAGCGTTTTTGAGCGGCACCAACAGCAAAAATGCAAAGCTTGGCGATGTGTACAATAATGTTGCGTTCCCCTTTACCAAGAAACAGATTTTTGATGAGGATAAGGGCGTTGATTACTGGTACTTTGACAGCCAAGATACGACCCTGTACTTGAAGCAGGATACCAAGCAAGATCAATATTTCCTGAAATCAAGCACAGACGAGCGGGAAAAGTCATGCAATCTTAAATCTGACTCCTCCTTAAAAACGATAAAAAAAGATGGCAAGGATGTAAATTCCTATGGCTACTTCCCGTTCAATGAAACAGCAACCTCTCTTAATGCTTCTACCTACAATTACGGCTTTGGCACCAAGCTGCAGATGGATTTTACCCTGACGGATGACGGCAAAGTTGAAACAGAGAAGGCAGATGGAACAAAGGAAAAAACCAGCATCAAGTTCTTCTTCTCCGGTGACGATGACGTTTGGGTATTCATTGATGGCCAGCTGGCGCTTGACGTTGGCGGCGCCCATGGTAAGGTTTCCGGCCTGCTGGAATTTGGCGAGACAAATACAAAAGATGGAAAGAAAAATAGTGTAACAGCCTATGTCAGTAGGGTCAAAACAGGCGGAACGTCAGATAATGATAAAGATGAAACAAATGGCAATCGCGCTGTCAAGACCGTAACATATAATGGCGAGAAAATCTCTTTCTACGCGGAAAGCACTCCTCTTGTAGAGAAAGACACTCCTCTTGTACTCGACAAAGGCAAAAAGCACACCCTTACCATGTACTATATGGAACGCGGTATGTGGGAGTCCAACATGGCGGTGGCGTTCAACTTCCCGGATAATAACGAGCTGCAGGTTCAAAAAGTGGTCGATCTGAAAAACGTTACTGATGATGACTTCCGAAACTGCTTTAAAAACCAGAAAATCTTCAACTTCACCATCCAGAATCAGGCAACCCATTATGGAACAACACTGGCCGCTAAACCGAATCCAAGCGATACCGAAAAGGTGAATTTGACTGCGACTGGTAACACGATTAAACCCGCAACCGAACCAACCGAATCAAACAAAGGCGACTACATTTTCGAGTTGGTTAAAAACCCCTGGCCAGATTCCAAGCCGGATTCCGGGCAAGATCCCGGGCAAGATACCGGGCAAAATACCGAACAGGTCCTTCACTGGTACGCACGCTATATGGATACGGAACCCGTCAGTAAATGGCGTAAGAACCGTTATGGCATCCTGACGCTGAAAGAACCCATCAATATCGAAAACGAGCGCTTCCTTACGTTCGAGGTTTACGTTAAGCACGATGATGGTGGTGAACTTTCCCTCAACAACCTGTATCTGGAACTGCTGGATGAACAAACACCTATCCACGGCCAAAAAGGCAGCCTTGGCACATCAGGCATTAACGGCGCAACGTATGGCTCGGTCGAACTGAAGACAGACCAATGGGTCACCGTAAAGCTGGACCTGCACAAGATGAAAGAGCAGGGCGGTTCGGACAGCAAATTTAGCGGCAACGTTACAACCATCCGCGTGGGCGATAACTATAGCCGCAACATCTATTTCAGGAACTTTACCTTCATTCCCAAAGCGAAGCCAAGTACGATGTCCGGCTTTACAACCGATCAGAAGGACATCCCGGATTACGGCTCCGCCACAACCGGTCATCTGGAAAACGCCGAAAACGCACAGTACACCTCCAACATGGACAACGACACCCAGTTGGTGGAAGGCGACGGAAGCTTTGTTCTGGAAGCTGGAGAAATCGTTACCTTCAGCGACCAGTTCCGCCGCGGCAGCTACATTTCGCTCAAAGAGGATCTGAACGAAAACCTGTACGACACCAAATGGACGGTGTACGAGAACGGGGAGGCGGTTACTTCGATGGAAGGAGGTAAGAGCGTAACTCTTCCTAGTACAATACCTTCGTTAATCGGGCAGACGGGAAGCGGCCCCGATGATGGCCGAACGGAATTGATTCCGGACGCGTCGGAACAAGTGAGCAACGGTGTTACAAATAAGTATGACGGAACCACCAAACCCTCCGACACCAACACCATCGTCTTCCGCTCCTATAAGAACCCGGACGAAACAAAATCCACGCTGACAAAGCTAAAGGTAGAATACGTCAACAAGGTCAAAACCGGCGGGCTGAAAATCCAAAAGAAGGCCGCAGATGATGAGGAAGATAAAATTAAAGGCACCTACACCTTCAAAGTTACCTTTAATGATGTTGGCGGTGAGGGTCTGGAAGATGGGGACATCATAAGAGAATATACGATTAACATGAACGACCCCAAAAACCCGGAACACATCTGCACCATCACCGGTATCCCCGTTGGCACCCGCTATACCATCGAGGAAGTTAAACCGAAAGATTCCAGACTGCAAAGCGTAACGGTTACGGGCGGCGAAAACAATGCCCATTTGATCAACGACAACACCATGGTGGAAGGCGTGATTGTGGAGAGTGAAGATCCGAACAATCCGGAAGTTACCGCAATCTTTACCAACACCCAGCGCAAACTGATCAACATTGCGTTCGATAAGCTCTGGGAAGGTACGGACAATCTTAGCACTGCGAACCAGCCGGATACAATCTACATCCAGCTCCAGCGCCGTCTGGCAACCAGCAAAAACGATGCAGATTGGAAAGCGGTAAAGTACCCGGCTGACAGCACGAAAGACTATGTTACCATTGAATACGGTGAGAGCCGCTGGCAGTTTACCTTTAGCGGTTTGGATCAGTACCAGATCGATGCTAACGGCAAACAAACCGATTATGTGTACCGCATTGTGGAAGGTACGGTGGAGAATGGAAGCTTTGCCCCGGCAGCGAAAGACGGAACCATTACGATTAACGGCAATACGTATGTTGTAACGGCTAAAGCGGAAGCAAAAAGCGAAACGAGCAGCGAAACAAACAGCGAGAGCAGCTCAGCGGGCAATACAGCCACAGTCAATGGTGGAACCATCACCGGCGGCAGCGGCAAGATTGTGCTGACCAACACGCTGCAGAACCCGAAGTTTGTACTGGATATCATCAAGAAGGACGCGGAACGCAATAATGAGGACCAAGAAGTATTCTTGAAAGATGTTGAGTTCAAGCTGGAAAAGCTGAAAGCCGGAACAACTGGAGAAACGCAGTGGGTAGTAGATACTACCTATAAATTCAGCAACAACCAAAATTATCTAACCGGTACAACCGGAACAGACGGAAGGATTACAAATAACCTGTTCACAAATCTGGAACCCGGTAGATACCGGCTGACAGAGACCAAAGCACACCCGGGGTACAACCTGTTATCCAAGTCGATTGATATCGAATTTACCCAAGACGGTAAGTGTTATATTGATGATTCGAAGAACCCGGAAACGAATAAAACGTTTGAGCCGGGTGCCAATAACACCTACACCATGCACCTTACCGTTCTGAACCGTAAAACGCCTGAGCTGCCCCACACGGGTGCAGACGCGCCAAGCCTGTGGCTGCTGATCGGCATGCCGCTGGCGGTGGCAGGGCTGTTGATATTCACATTCCGCTACAACAGGAAAGGGGGCCGGCGACATTAACCATCCCCCGGAAACCCAGCAACCCCCAGGATGCAGGGCCTGCCCGCCCGTGCGCGCCCGTTTACGGCAGGGCGCAGCCATAAGCCGGGGTGTGTAACTGAAAAGCGGAAAATATCGCCTGTTTTTATAAGCGCAGCCGGATTTTGTGTTAAGAAGCCTTGGGATCCGGAAAGGATTCCGGCGGCTCTTTGCCTTACATCCTGCTTGTGGCTGCGAAATATCCGTTATTTCCTTTGGTTTCAGATGCACCTTAAGCCAAGTGGGCAAGCGGCCCAGTTTTTCCTCCTTTTTTCTTCACGGCACAGTGCGGGCGGCGCGGCAGCGTTTCCCCGCTGCAACGCCCCGCACTGCACGCCGTGCTGATGCAGACCCCCTAAGCCGGGCGGCCCCGCCGCCCATCCGATGATGATTTTTTTTAAGAGAAGAGGTACTGAAATGAAAAAAGCAAAACGTTTTCTCACAGGCCTGTTGAGCGCCGCCCTGGCCCTCAGCCTGTGTGCTATGCCAGCAATGGCAGCCGAGGGCGAAGGCAATGCCCAAACACCTGAAATCAAAACCAGCGTAAGTACGATTGATAAAACAAAAAAAGGCTCGATTACCATTTATAAGTATCTCCATAGCACAGAATTGACAGGTTCTGTAGCTGGAACTGGTGAGCAGCAGACTGTGCCGAATGGGGCTACGCCGCTTAAAGATGCAGGTTTTACTATTTATCAGGTTAAAACGGCAGATGAGCTGGTAGCATATTATGAAGCTGCTAGTGATGATGCTGCTGTTACAGCGGATAGCTTTTTTAAGTCTCCTGACAATAAAACTGTAGCAAATTTGAACGAAGGTATCGCTGACAAAGCTGTTAAAGATGCAGAAGGCAATACGGAAAGAAAAACGAATGATAAAGGTTTTGTTCAGTTTGCAGACCTGGACGTTGGTATGTACCTGGTTATCGAAACAACAACGCCGGATTCCGTTGTAAAGCCCGTGGATCCGTTCCTTGTTTCTATTCCTATGACGAGAGTTCAGGTTGGTGAGCAAGCAACGGGAAACCAGCTTAAGGAATGGCTCTATGATGTTGTTGTTTACCCGAAGAACAGCTCCGCGAAAGGTGACATTACGCTGGTAAAGAAAGGTAAGACAGACGGTAAAGAAAATGAAATCGAAAATTTGCCGAATGTTATCTTTAAGTTGCAGCGCTACAATAAGAACTCGGCGAGCACGGATAAATACGATGATTATACTGTAAATAACACATGCGAGTTTACAACAAACAAGGATGGCGAAATTACAGTTGAGAATTTGCTCAAGGGTAAATACCGTTTTGTGGAAATTGGCTATACAGAAGGCAAAGAAAGCGGCTATATTATCAACAACAATGTGGCATATGAGTTTGAAATTAATGATCAAGGTAAGCTTGTAACGCCGGATGGAGCCACCCCGAACAGCGATTTTGTAATTAACAATGACAATACCATGACGGTTTATAACCATAAGCCGGATTTGGAGAAAGATGTGAAACAGCGTGATATTACCAAGGGTAGTGACGCAGGCAATGATACCGACTATGCTGTTGGTGATACCGTTGAATATACTCTGACCATCTATGTTCCTGAAAATGTAGCAAAGCTGAAAACCTTTAAAGTTGTTGATACAATGAACAAAGATCAGCTTATGCATAACCTTGACAGTGTTACCATTAGCAGTAAAGATACAGAAGGTCAAGATGTAACCTTTGCTGCGAATACTGATTACACGTTGACAAATACCTCTAATGGCAATAATTCTGAAATTACGATTGATTTTAAAGTAGGAACGAGCCAGGATAAACTGAATGCAGCTGCCGGTAAGACCATCACGATTTCTTACACTGCAACTTTACAGCCGGGCGCAGACACTACCACTGATGGCAATGTGAACGAAGCTCACCTTGATTACTCCCGTAAGACGGATATTAAGGATGGCGAGGATGATACTCCCTACGAAATCCATGATAAGGCTGTTGTTTATACCTTCAAAACTGGTATCCTGAAAAAGGGTCAGGATGGAAATACTGAAAAACTGCTGAATGGTGTAACGTTTGACCTTTATAAGAAGTACGATGCAAACACTGACAAACTGAAAGAGAATACGACCGATACTGTTATCTTTGGTGTAAAAGAATGCAGGTTCCTGACTGCGGCAGATGCCAAGGCACTGGGCTTGAATGAAACAGAAGCTGAAACTGAGCCGAAGTGGTTTAAGGTAGATACTCTTACAACTACGGGCGAGGGTGATGAAGCTGGCCGTGCAACTGTCAGTGGTTTGCCCGATGGTGAGTACAAATTGGTAGAAACCATGACGAATAAGGGCTATAACTTGCTTTCTGGCCCTGTTGATGCCAATTTGACTGTGGATTATACTACTAGTTGGACAGTTAGCAATAAATTTTCTAGCGATGGCAAATTGATTAAGCGTGACGCAAAGACCACTACTTTCAAGAATGGCACGAACGAATATACGTATGCACTAATTACCATCATCAACCGCAAGGGCTTTGACCTGCCCACCACCGGTGGTTTCGGCACCCTGCTGTTCAGCGGCATTGGCGTGCTGCTGGTTGTGGCCGGTGTTGGCGTGCTGCTGAGCCTGAAAAAGAAGAACCGCACCTGATGCGCCCGCCGCAAGGCAAAACAATGTTACAATTCACCAATAGGGTATAGAGGGATAATCCATCATACACAGGGGGAGGGCCGGATTTGGCCCTCCCCCTATGGTGGGTTATTGGGGAATAAATTTTTTTGGGTGTACATGGCCGTTGTTCGGTTGATTTTTAGGCCCTGCGTGGGGAACCACCCCATGGGCGTCAGGTTTGCGGCGAGGAACCACCCCTCAGGCCGCTCCGCGTCCAGCTCCCCTCAAGGGGCGCCAATATCTCACCTTATGTTTGCGGTGGCTCCCCTTGAGGGGTGGTTCCCCGTGCAGAACCTAAAAATAAATAAGGCAAGGCCCGTCAAACGGGCCGATGGCGAGCATCGGCCCCTACAAATGATTTGCAACGTTTGCGGCGCGGGGTGGATGGGCGGCAATTATTAGGCCCGTCAAACGGGGCGTCGGGGACGCCGCCCCCTACATGCAGGGCGAGGTTTATTACAATTTTGTGGTGTGCAACGCCGTAAGGCCCTACAGATTATTTTATTGTTATTCACTACCCTAAAAACCACCCCCAACCCAATATCTCCTGAGCGG
>UMGC01056732.1_pt1 | contig 12946 bp, 8 predicted proteins | sample 1965151 | NCBI WGS metagenome assembly UMGC01 (sample SAMEA4836061, study PRJEB28245) | human gut metagenome | biome: gut microbiome; material: fecal sample | place: Denmark | collected 2008 | reverse complement strand
GAATAGAGGCTTCGGAATAGAGGCTTCGGAATAGAGGCTTTTTGTATGGGTAAATTTATTTCAAGAACAATTACAATAGGTGCAATTCTATGTAGTGTATGTTTTGTTACATATAATTTTTATGGTGTAACAAAGGTTGAAGATGCATCAACAAAGAATGTAAAACAAAATAATAATGTGTTAAGTATGATGTTAGAAACAAAAGCAAAAAGTGGTCAGTATGAAGTGACAGAATCAAGTAGTTGGCCAACCGATGGTTATATTTTTAATAGTGAATTATCTAAATGTGAAAATGGAGGTACATTAATTTGGGATGATACAAATAATAAAGTAATAATGAAAGGAAATATTTCTGATAAGTGTTATGCTTATTTTGACAAATATGATTTAATCACCATAAATGATTCAACAATAACAACAAATGGTAACAATATAACAATAATTATAGATGCGATAAGTGGGACGGGAACAATTAGTAAATATTATTATTCTAAAGATGATGGGGAAACTTACTTAGAAAGTACTTCAAATAATTATGTATTTACTGGTCTTGACAAAGGAATATATAAAGTTAGAGCATATGTAGAAGATTCAAATGGAAAAAGAAGTAAAATAATATCAAAAACAATTGAAATTGATTCTTTACCATTGATTGATTTTATATTATCACAATATAATAATATACAGGGAAATAATGGTATTTTATATCATGATTCTAGTTTAACAAATGGAGCAGAAGATAATTCTTATAGATATGTCGGAGAAAATCCAAATAATTATATATGTTTAAATTTAAACGAAGAAACATGTTCTGAAGATAATTTATATAGGATAATTGGCGTATTTGGAGAAAATAATCATGGTGTAACTGGAGAAAAACTAATTAAAGTAATCAAAAGTACATCATATGGAAAATTGTCGTGGGATAACGCAAATTCTAATACTTGGAAGAGAGCATCTCTAAAAGAAACGTTAAATTCTACGTTTATTGCAGAAAAATTATCGGGAATGGAAGATAAAATAGCAGAAGTATCATGGAAAGTAGGAGGGTATAGAACTAATGCAGCCACTACAAAAGCTATTAGTGATGTAGAAGTAATCGGTGCAACTAATATTATATCGGCAAAAATTGGACTAATGTATGCAAGTGATTATGGGTTTGCAACAACTCAGGACTATTGGACAGTTAATTTGAATGATTATGATTCCGCAGCATATCAAAAAGATTGGCTTTTTTCTGGTATACTAGAATGGATTTTATCTCCTTGTTCTTCTACTTCAAAAAGTGCTTGGTATGTGTCTAGCAATGGTTCTGTTCCCTTCAGTAGTTCTGTTACGATGAATTCTCATGCGGTAAGACCTACTTTTTATCTTCAATCTTCAATACAATATTATTCTGGTGATGGAACAATTTCTAACCCGATACGTTTGAAAAAATGACTCTTATGAGTCTTTTTCTGTGCAAAGTATTGTATACTTTACACAGAAAATGTAAATCTATTTTTGAAACTTTTGTCGACAATTGTCGAAGTGCTTGCATCTTGTAAAAATCTCTATATAATAAAGTCCTCGAAAGGAGGAAAATCTCATGAATGCAGTAAAAGTCGATAATACTAGAGACGTTATTGTCAAGAAGATTTTTACATCAACTGATGCTGGACTTAAATATTTAGCATTAATTGTTTGTAAGTTATTAAAAATACCTTTTGAAAATTTTGAATTTACATTAGGTTATCCGGAAGTTAGTGTAAATGAAAATGTAGTTGATAGTAAGACTGATCTATTTATTCAGAATGATACAATAGTTGTTAATGTTGAAATAAACAATCAGAAAAAAAGAACGAATAGAAATAAGAATTATATGTACATCTGTCAATTGATTTTAAGACAGATAAAAGATCAGGAAAACTATTCAAAGCCACTTAAAAAGGTATATCAAATCAACTTGAATTCATTTGATGTTTCTAGAGATGGCAGATTCATAGTACGAAGCAAACTATTAGATGAAGAAACTCATGAAGAAATCCATAAGTTATTAGAAATTATTGATGTAAATCTTGCAAAATTGTCAAATCTAGATTATACTATAGTTAAAGAAGACAAAGGGTCTTTGGAAAATTTACTTTATCTTTTTGCAAGTAACGATAAAGAAAAGATTAAAGAAGTATATGATGGAGATGATTTAATGAATAAAATTATTGATGAAATTAAGAGCCAAGGAGATGATTTCGATAAGTTGTTATTCTATAATAGTGAATCAATTGAAAAAGGCGACTCTGAAGCTGAAGCATTTGAAGACGGTGAAGAGTCTGGTAAAAAGTCTATGATTTTGGAAATGCTTAGAAGAAATTATGATATTGATGAAATAGCTAGTATTTCTAAACTGCCAAGAGAGAAAATTGAAGAGTTCAGGTATAAACTATAATAATTCTTTTCAATTTTCTAATTAAAAAATCTCTCAGTAATAGAGGGATTTTTAAATGTTTTATTCATCAAACTTTGCATCAACGTAATATATTGGTCTTCCTTCTTTTTCATATTGTTTTTCAAAGTCTGTCATGATGTTACTTATTTTTCTTTCATCATGATGTAAATCTAAGCTTACTTTATTAAATGTATACCAATATCCAGATAATGTTTCTAGGGAATAAGCAAATAAACCTTTGTTATCGGTTTTTAAAATAATATGCTTATTCTTTTTAAATATCTTATCATATAATTTTAAATAACTTATGTGAGTAAATCTTTTTGATTCATCAATACCTTTTGGCCATGGTTCTGAGAATGTTAAATAAATTGTTGTTATTTCTTTTCCAAACATTTTATCTATGTTTCTTGCATCATCATTTATTAATTTTAAGTTTGGTATGTTTTGGCTTTTTAACTTTTCTGTTGCACTTACCATTTGAGATGGATAAAGTTCAAGCCCAATAAAGTTTGTATTCGGATACTTCTTTGCCATATTAATTATAAAATCTCCGCGACCCATTCCAAGTTCTAGGCTTATTGGATTTTTATTTCCAAATAAATCATGCCATTTATTCTTATACTTATATGGGTCTTTCACAAAGTATTTACTTTCACTAATTATTTTGTCTGCATTTTTAATATTTATATATTCCATATTGTCTCCTTCTTTCCTTAATAGTATAACATGATAATTTTATTTAGTAAATTGCAAAAAAGACTTAATTTAAAATAATATACATGCTATAATGGTTATAGGGGAGTAGTTTATAATGATACCACTTAGAGTTATAACAGATTATTCATTATTACATAGTTTAATTAAGGTACCTGACTTAATTAATTTTTTAGTGGAAAAAAATATTAAGGTATGTGGGATATGTGATGAAAATTTAAGTGGTTCAATTTATTTTTATGATTTATGCATAAATAATGGTATTAAGCCTTTGATTGGGTTATCTATAAAAATAGGTGAGTTTGAAGTACTTATTTATGCTAAAAATTATGATGGGTATAAAAATTTAATAAAGATAAATAGTTTAAAACAAGAAAAGTTAATAGAACTTGATGATTTGGAAGAATATATAGATAATGTTTTAGTAATTCTTCCAAGTGCAAGTGTGGGATTATATACTTGGTTTAAAGATAGATGTAAAGTATATTTTGGTTATATTAATCAAATAGAAAAAATAAATGTATATAAGTATAGTAGTGATTGTTTATATATAAAGAAAATAAAAACTTTAAAACAAGAAAGTGTTGATTATTTAAAATATTTGGATATGTTAAGAAAAGAAGCCGTACAAGAACATGATGAATATTTTGATATGAATATAGATAATACAAATTATGATAAGTTTATAAATGAAATAAATATAGAAATACCTAAAAATAATAGATATATACCAAAGTATAGAGATAATTCAAAAGAGTTTTTAAGGCTTCTTGCAAGCAAGGGACTTATGAAAAGATTAAATGGAAAAATTTCTAAAATTTATCAAGATAGACTTAATTATGAACTTAGTGTTATTGAAAAAATGGGTTTTGTTGATTATTTTTTGATTGTTTATGATTATGTTTTGTATGCTAAAAAAAATAATATATTGGTGGGTCCTGGAAGAGGTAGTGCAGCTGGTTCTTTAGTTAGTTTTGTCTTGGGTATAACAGAGATTGATCCGATTAAATATAATTTGATGTTTGAAAGATTTTTAAATCCAGAAAGAGTTACTATGCCTGATATTGATATAGATTTTGATGCATTAAAAAGAGAAGAAGTTATAAATTATGTAAAAAGAAAATATGGTGAAAAGAATGTAGCATTGGGTCTTACTTATACAACGCTAAAAGCTAAGCTTGTTTTAAGGGAAGTGGGCAAACTTCTTAATATTAGAGATGATTTAGTTGATAAATTTACTAAAGCTATAAAATATGATAAATTAAAAGATAATTTGCGGGATGAAGTAGTTAAAAAATATTTAACTAATTATAAAGAATTAAAAGAGATGTTTAGAATATCTTTAAAGCTAGAAGGACTTAAGAAAAATACTTCGGTGCATGCTAGTGGTGTTGTTATATCAAGTGTAGAGCTAGATAAAATTATACCTGTTTTAAAAGATGGAGATAATTTAATTACTGGAATAACAGTAGATGAACATCTAGAGTCTATGGGGCTTCTTAAAATGGACTTCTTAGCTTTAAAGAATTTAACTACGATATCTAATATAATAAATAATATTGGTAAAAATGTTTTAAAAGATATAAAGTTTAATGAAAGTAGCGTTTATAAATTATTTAGTGATGGAGATACTGATGGGATTTTTCAATTTGAAACTAGTTTAATGAGAAACTTAGTAAGTAAGATTAAACCAACTTGTTTTAATGATTTGGTTGCATCAGTTGCCTTGGGTAGACCTGGACCAATTAATGAAGCTAATAGTTATGTTTTAAGAAAAAATGGTAAAGAGAAAGTATCTTATATAGATAATAGATTAAAAGGTATCTTAGAAGATACTTATGGAATTTTAATTTATCAAGAACAAATTATAGAAATACTTGGGTTAGTTGGTGGTTTTAAGTATTCTGAGGCAGACATAATAAGAAGAGCTATATCAAAGAAAAAGATTGGTATTATGAATGAATACTTTGAAAAGTTTATAAATGGTGCTATAAGTAATGGTTATAGCAAAGAAGATGCAACGAAGATATATGAATTAATTGTTAGATTTGCAAGTTATGGATTTAATAAGTCTCACAGTGTTGCTTATGCAATGGTTGCTTATCAAATGGCTTATTTGAAAGTGTTTTATCCAGAGTATTTCTTAATTGAGATGCTTAATAATAATACTGATAAACAAAGTAGTTATTTTGCATTTTTGAAAAATCGTGGTATGATACTTATTAAACCTGATATAAATATAAGTAAGATTGAGTTTTATGTTAAGGGTAAAAATGTAATTATGCCAATGTGGCAGATTAAAGGGATAAACCGTGAGATTGCTAGAAAAATAATTGATGCAAGAGGTAGTGGTTTTATTGATTATTTTGATTTTGTTAGTAAGACACATGAATTTTTAGATAGCTCTTTGATAGAAGTGTTAATAAAAGCAAATGCTTTGAGGTCTTTAAAGTTAAATCAAAATACTTTACTTAATAATTTGGAGAGTGCTACAAATTATGGAGCTTTAAATGATGAGAGTGGTTTAATAAAAAAACCAGTGATTATTGAGTATCCAGAGTTTAGTGATAGTATTTTAAGGAGTAATGAATTAGATGCTTATGGATATTATTTATCGAATCATCCATCAAGTAATTTTAAGTGTTTTAAGATTAGTGATATAAATAAATATTTGTTTAAGAATGTAAAATGTGTTGTTTTGGTTGAAAGAATAAATAAAATAAAGACTAAAAAAGGTGATGATATGGCTTTTATTAGGGCATCTGATGAATCAGGGGCTTGTGATTTTACTGTGTTTCCTGAAAAAATTGGGCTCTTAGATTCCTTAAAAGAAAATGATTTAATTGAAATTAGTGGTTCTGTATCAAAAAGGTTTGACAAAGTTAGCATAATAGTAAATAATATAATGAAGGAGGGTACTCATGAATAACGAATTAGTTAGATTTTTTAAAAGTATTAATTTTAGTGATGAAGTATTTAGTGATGCAATACTTGAACGAGTTGTATTAAAGAAAAATGATAAAAAGTTTATAGTTTATATTAAAAATAAAGAAGTATTACCAATAAAAAGTGTTAATAATTTGTTTTTATGTGCTATGAATGGTATTAATGGTGATAAAAAATGTGATTGTTATTTAACTTATGATATGGTAAAAGAAGAGGATATTGTATCTTACTTAGATTATTTATTAGATGAAATAATTATAAGAAGACCATCACTTGTAAGTATTAAGAAAAGTAGAGTGGAAGTATTAAATGATACGATATATTTTCATGTGTTAAATGAATTTGAAAGAAATGATTTGTTGCATGAAGCTGAAGGGTTGGTTAAGCAACTTGAAAGATATGGGCTTGGTCACAAAAGTATTGAAATTAATATTTCTTTAGATGAAAGAAAGAGTTTACAAGAAGAAATTGAGTTAGAAAAGGTTAGTGTAGCAAGTGAGAAAAAGGAAGAAAGTCCTATTATACTTGGGGTACATAAAGATGGTGATGTAATAAAACTTAATAATATATTAGGTGAAGTTAAAAATATTATTGTGGAAGTATATATATTTAGTAAAGAAGTAACGGAAAGACAAGGTAAAAAGGGACCGATATTTATTATGAACTTGAAAGTTAGTGATAAAACTGATAGTTATTTAATGAAGATTGTTAGATTTAATGAAGAAGAATTTAGTGTTTTAAATAAAAGGCTAAATGTTGGTTCGTGGTATAGAGTTCATGGTCATATGGAAATGGATGATTATTTACATCAAATGGTTATTAATGCAAGAAATATTGAGGCTATACCAAGTAAGGATATAAGTGTTAAAGATGATTATCCCGAAAAGAGAGTTGAACTTCATGCTCACACGATGATGAGTATGATGGATAGTGTTGTTCCAACTGCTGGTCTTGCTAAGTTTGCTATGAGTTTAGGGCATAGGGCTGTAGCTGTAACTGATCATAATTCTCTTCAAGCTTATCCAGATATTTATAATGCATTACAAAAAGCTAATAAGGGTAAAGAAGAAAAAGATAAGTTTAAGGCTTTGTATGGTGCAGAGTTAAATGTTGTTGATGTTGAATCAAATATTGTATTTAAAAATAAAGAGTTTCCTTTGTTTGATCAAGAATATGTTGTGTATGATACAGAAACTACTGGGTTAAATCCTGGGGTTGATCAAATGATAGAAATTGGGGCAGTAAAGGTTAAAAATGATGAAATAATTGATAGATTTGATGAACTTATTGCATGTGATAGACCTCTTCCAAAGATAATTACGGAACTTACTAATATAACTGATGAAATGTTAGTGGGTTGCGATTTGGAAGAAAATGTTACAAAGAGGTTCTTAGAGTTCTGTGGAGATTTACCTCTTGTTGCACATAACGCTGGTTTTGATATATCGTTTGTAAGTAAAGCTTGTAAAAAATATAATTTAGGTGATTTTAATAATACTGTTGTTGATACAATGGGACTTGCAAGAAATATGTATCCAGATTGGAGAAATCATAAGCTTTCAACATTGGTAAGAAATTTAGATGTTGAATGGGATGAAGATAAACACCATAGAGCAGATTATGACTGTGAAGGAACAAGTAAATGTTTTTATAAAATGTTATATGAATTAAAAAGACAAGGTTATAAAACTACATTGGATTTAGAAAAATTAGCTGATAAGGAAAATGCAATTAAGTTTGCAAGACCATTTCATTTAACTGTTATTGCTAAAAATCCGGTTGGGTTAAAGAATTTATTTAAAATAATTAGTCTTGCTAATACTAAATATTTATATAAAGGTAAAGATGGAAAGATACCTAGAACTGATTTAATGGAATTAAGGGAAGGTTTAATTATTGGTTCTGGTTGTGTAAATGGTGAAGTTTTTGATAAAGGCTATGGTTTGTCTGATGATGACTTAAAAGACTTAATGAATTTTTATGATTATATTGAGGTTCAACCATATTCTGCATGTACTCATTTAATTGGGGAAGATAAAAAGTTTCATAATATTATGGAATATAATGGTTATGTTTCAAGACTTGTTAAGACTGCTAAGAGTATGGGGAAACTTGTTTGTGCAACTGGAGATGTTCATAATTTAAGACCAGATGATTTGATTTATCGTAAAGTTATAGTTCATCAAAAAACTAATGGTAAGATTCATCCTTTAAATAGAGAAGGATTAGAAATACCAAATATGTATTTTTTAACAACACAAGAAATGTTAGATGCTTTTTCATTTTTAGGTGAAGATTTAGCTAAAGAAATTGTTATTACAAACACTAATAAGATTGCTGATATGGTTTCCCATTTACAAATTATCAGGGATAAGTTGTATACACCAGTTTTAGAAAATAGTGCCGAAGTTACTAAAGAAATGGTTTATAATAAAGCTCATGAAATATATGGAGATCCACTTCCTAAGAATATTGAAGAAAGATTGGAAGCTGAACTTGCTGGTATTATTGGTGGTGGTTATGACGTTATTTATTTGATTGCGGAAAAACTTGTTAAAAAATCAAATGAAGATGGATATTTTGTTGGTTCACGTGGTTCAGTTGGTTCAAGTTTAGTTGCAACAATGATGGGTATTACTGAGGTTAATGGACTTCCTCCGCATTATGTGTGTCCAAATTGTAAAAAGTCATATTTTGAAGATGAGAATGGGGAAAGTCTTGCTAGTATTTATCCATCTGGTTATGATATGCCTGATAGAACTTGTGAATGTGGAACTAAGTTAAAAAAAGAAGGACAAGATATGCCATTTGCAACATTCCTTGGATTTAAGGCTGAAAAAGTACCTGATATTGACCTTAATTTCTCTGGGGATAATCAAGCTGATGCTCACAATCATGTTAAGGTATTATTCGGTGAAGATCATGCTTATCGAGCTGGTACTATTTCGACGGTTGCTGATAAAACAGCGATTGGTTATGTTAGAGGTTATTGTGAAGATAAAGGAATTATTTTAAATAATACAGAGATTGAGAGAATTGCTATTGGATGTACTGGAGTTAAGAGAACTACTGGGCAACATCCGGGGGGTATAATAGTTATTCCTCAGTATATGGATGTATTTGATTTTACACCATATCAATATCCTGCAGATGAACCAGATAGTACTTGGTATACAACACATTTTGATTTCCATGCGATTCATGATAATGTTTTAAAACTTGATATACTTGGTCACGATGATCCGACGATGCTTAGATATTTAGGAGATACAACAGGAATTGATATAAAAGAAGAAATCCCTTTTGATGATCATAATATTATTAGTTTGTTTACTTCACCGAAGGCTTTGGGTGTTACGGAAGAACAAATTTTATGTAAAACTGGAACTCTTGGTATTCCTGAGTTTGGTACAAATTTTGCAATTAATATGTTACTTGAAATAAAACCAACTCATTTTGCAGATTTAGTTAAGATTGCAGGGCTTTCTCACGGTACCAATGTATGGCAAGGTAATGTGCGTGATTTAATTGTTAATAATGTTGCATCATTTGATCAAGTTGTTGGCTGTCGTGATGATATCATGGTTAGTTTAATTAATTATGGGTTGGATCCATCTCGAGCTTTTAAAATATCTGAGTTTGTTCGTAAAGGAAAAGCTAAGAAAGAACCTGATACATGGCTTGAACATGTAGCTTATATGAGAGAATTTAGTGTACCTGAGTGGTTTATTGAGTGTTGTAGAAAAATTGAGTATATGTTCCCGAAGGCTCATGCTTGTGCATATGTAATGATGGCTTATAGGGTTGCTTGGTTTAAAGTTTATTATCCACTTTATTATTATTCTGCATTCTTTAGTATAAGAAGAAGTGATTTTGATGTTAATGCAATGCTTAAAGGTTATGATGGAATAAAACGTAGACTTATTGAAATAAAAGAAAAAGGTTTTGGAGCTAGTGCAAAAGAACAAGCAGTTGGAGATACTTTAGCTGTTGCACTTGAGATGCTTGCACGAGGATTTACTTTTAAAAATATTGATATTACGAAGTCACTTGCTAAAACATTTTATATAGATGAAGAAAATAAGTGCTTGTATTTACCATTTATGGCTGTTGATGGTTTAGGTGAAAACGTTGCAAATAAGATTGTTGAAGAAAGAAATAAGAAACCATTTTATTGTGTAGAAGATTTTCAAAATAGAGGTAAAGTTAATCAAACAACAGTTAATGCATTAAGAGAACTTGGAGTATTTAAGGGTATGCCTGAGTCTGCTCAACTTAGTTTATTTTAGATGATTATTATAAATTTTTAATTATATTTTTAATATTGGGTTTTATAAAGATAATAAGTTGGAATCATTAAAGAGTAAAATGTAGGATTAATTTCTTACATTTTTTTCTTTTGTTTACGGGAAAAATATGTCGCTAGAAAATGTCGCTTTTTTGGCGACCTTTTTTAATATATTATATGTTATTATATTAGTGTTTAAAGAAAGAAGTTTAACAAAAATAAATTGTATTGAGTTGACAAAATGCGAAATATATGATAACATGAATATGTACTTAGGAAATATAAGTATACAGATGATTATATCTGTCTGAGAATGTCTTTCGCATTGGTGAGGTTGCGTGTAATAAAATTAACTCACATTGACTCAATATACAAAATATTGGGTTTTTTGTTGTGTTTTTTGAAGGGAGTAGGTTATTTATGAAAATAGAAACGGGATATTTGTATCATATAAAGGATGAGTATTTTAAAATTGTTAATGATAAACATTTGATGTTAAATCATAAGAATAATAGAACAAGACCGTCATATTTTGTGCTGAATGATGAAAATATATTTTGGCTTATTCCTTTTAGTTCTAAAATAGAAAAATATAAAAAAATAATTCATGATAGTTATAAGAAATATGGTAGATGTGATTTTATTTTAATAAAGAAGATTTTCAATAAAGATTCAGCAATATTAATTCAGAATGCTTTTCCTATTATAGAAAAGTATATTGATCATGTTCATAAGGAGGGAGATGAAGTATTGTGTTTAGATAAAAATTTACAAAATTTAATTTTTAAAAAGTTTAAGTTACTTATGAATTTAAAAAATAATGGTATAAATCTATTTGTAGTTGATATAGATAAAATAAAGAAAAAAATGTTGATGGAATTACAAAAAAACAAAATAAAGTGTTGACAAAATGAAAATAAAATGTTATTATTGAGTTGTCCTTGAAATACTAAGGATGTAGATATTATTATCTACCTGATAAATGTATCTCGCTAAGTGAGAGTCGCGTGTAATAAATTATCTCACATACAACTCAATATATAACATATTGGGTTTTTCTGTATAGTTTTAAAGTTTGATGCAAATAAGACTTGAAGAAAATAATAATTTATTTTATAATTAATATAGAGTAGAAGGAGAAATATTTTATGAAAAAAAGTACAAAGATAATGATTTTAAGTTTGGTGTCTGTAATATTTGTGTTGTTATTGGTACTTGGCATTACTAAATCTTTTATGAAACCAATTGAACAAGGAGGTAACATAACTGAAGTAAGTTTAAATAGTTGTGCCAAAATAAAACTTACTAGTACAAGTAATGTTAATTTATCAAGTAGTTATCCAATGTCAAGAAACAAAGGATTACAAACAACACCATATAAATTTACAGTAACTAGTTATTGTGATTCATATGTAGGTTTTAATTTGTATGTAGCTACTTTAAGTACAAATACAATAGATGCAAAATATGTAAGATATATATTAACTGAAACAGGTACAAAGAATGTAATACAAGAAGGAATATTGTCATCTGCAACGAATGGAGTAAGTGATTTTACTGATACTGAAAAAACAGAATTAAATACAGGTTTAAAAGGAACATATGGTAGTATTTATAAAATACATAGTGAAAATATTCCTTTAAAAGGAACTAAAAGTTTTGATATTTATTTATTTTTAGATGGAGATGTTGCTGATAATAGTACTATGGGTAAGACATTTAAAGCAGGAGTAGCAGTTAAGTCATATGAAAGAGAAGCTGATCCAACATCACTAGCAGATTATGTAAAATCATTATACACAGGAACCCAAGGGACTAATAATATTTATTATCATGATAGTAGTTTAACAAATGGAGCAGGAGATAATTCATACAGATTTGCAGGAGCAAGCGATAAAGTAAATAACTATGTATGTTTTGGAAGTACACACCATGCCCAGCAGATAATCTATATAGAATAATCGGAGTATTTGGTGATAAAGTAAAATTAATCAAATCAGATTATGCAACAAGTGCATTATTAGGTGCAGATGGAGATTATAAAGAAAAATATTCTCAAAATTCTTCAAATTATAAAGGAAATAATTTAGCCAATATAGCAGCATATACATGGAATTATAAAAACAATACTACAATAAATAATGGATATGGATCAAATACATGGAGTACAAGTTTGTTAAATAAAACAAATCTAAATAAAAACTTCATAACAAATATAGGAGCAGATTGGGCAGCTAAAATAGCAGACACAACATGGAAGGTTGGAGGAAATACAGGGGCAAATATTTATAGTCAACCAGCTAAAACAGCATATCAAAATGAAATAGTAAGTCCAGTAACAACAAATACAACTGATAATGCAACAACATTTAGTGCGAAAGTTGGATTAATGTATGCAAGTGATTATGGATTTGCAGCAGCACCAAGTGCATGGACAGCTAATTTAAGTTCTTATAATGGCGAAGCCATTAAAAATGTTAATTGGATGTATATGGGGCTTGTGGAATGGACTATTTCCCGTATTGCGTACGATGCCTATAATGTGTTCTATGTGACTAACACTGGCTACG
>UMGC01011363.1_pt1 | contig 13028 bp, 10 predicted proteins | sample 1965151 | NCBI WGS metagenome assembly UMGC01 (sample SAMEA4836061, study PRJEB28245) | human gut metagenome | biome: gut microbiome; material: fecal sample | place: Denmark | collected 2008 | reverse complement strand
CGCCGTATCGGCACTTAGAATTATGCGGTATTGCCCTAAAAATATACGGTAAAACGCGCATGTCTATCTGCGGGCGGTGCGCCATAACAATCAGGCGGCGGGAAACAGAATCCCGACCGGGAAAGGAAAAACAATGAAACGTATTCTGGTCGTAGAAGACGAAGCCAGCATCCGCGAACTTGTGGCACTGAACCTGAAAATGACAGGCTGGGAAGTATTGGAAGCCCCCAGCGCGGAACGTGCGCTGGAGTTGATCCAGAAAAATCCCCCCTGCGATGTAGCGCTGCTGGATATCATGCTGCCGGGCATGGATGGGTTTTCGCTGTGCGAAACCATCCGCCACGGCGACCCGTACATCGGTATTATTATGGCGTCCGCCAAAGGGCAGGAGAGCGATAAGATCCGCGGCCTTTCCATCGGCGCGGATGATTACATCACCAAGCCGTTCTCGGTGTCGGAGCTGATGGCCCGCGTGGAAGCGCTGGCCCGCCGAGTGCGCCGCAGCGCCACTGCGGACGATGAACAGGCAGGCTCCGAGCCGGATCAGCTGGTCAGCGGCCCCTTTGTGCTGGATGAAAAAAGCCGCGTGCTGTACAAATCCGGCAAGCCCATTGACCTGACCCAGGTGGAATTTCAGATCATGGAGCTGTTTTTCCGCAACCCCGGCACTGCCCTGGTGCGCGAAAAGATCCTGGAAGGCGTTTGGGGCAAGGGGTATTTCGGCGATGTCAAGATCGTGGATGTCAACATCCGCCGCCTGCGCATGAAAGTGGAAGATGAACCCAGCAGCCCCCAGCACATTTTGACCGTCTGGGGCTATGGCTACCGCTGGAACGCATAATTACCGCATTTTTATGGAAAGGGGGCTGCCGCCTGTGCAGAGCATTACCCGCCGCTGGCTGCGCGGCAGCCTGCTGATTACCATTTGCATCCTGGCTGCGGCGCTGGGGCTGTTTTTGTATTACAGCCACCAGAATTTGTACGGCGGGGTGCAGCGTGCCATGCAGGCGCGCTTTTCCACCGTGGAGGGACGTTTGCAGGCAACCGGCACCGCCGGCAGCAGCCAGGCAACGTCTGAAAGCCGCAGCCAGTCCCTGCGCCGCACGGTGGAACAGTTTGATGAAAAAGATAAGTTCGAGTTCATGCTGTTGGATTCCTCCGGCGTGGTGCTGGCAACCTCCAGCGGCACCATGAACAAGAATCTGCTGAGCGAGGGCAGGGATTTTTATCAGGCTGTCACCGGCTCCACCGGCAGCGGCATGGTCACTTTCCGCACAGCGGACGGCGAACACGTGATGGCTGTTACCAGCCTGGTGCCTTATGCGGCGGGCAATGTGACGGCCATGCGCCTTGTTACCAGCCTGACGCTGGTGGACCGCCAGTGGTACAGCACGCTGATGGTTTCGTTCGGCGTGGCGGCGGTGGTGCTGGGGTTTGCGGTGTTCAGCGGCCTGTTTTTTATCCGCACCATTGTGCGGCCGCTGGGCCAGGTGGAAGCCACCGCCAATCGCATTGCCCACGGCGATTTGACCACCCGCCTGCCGGATGCCCCGTATGACGATGAGATCGGCCGCCTGTGCAAAGCCATCAACCAGATGGCCGAGGACCTGACAAAAACGGAACGGATGAAAAACGAGTTCATCTCCTCTGTCAGCCACGAACTGCGCACTCCGCTGACCAGCATCAAAGGCTGGGTGGAAACCATCGCCAACATCCGTGACCCCGATGACGAAAACTACCGCAAGGGTATTACCATTATCCGCAGTGAGACCGATCGCCTGTATGATATGGTGGAGGAACTGCTGGATTTTTCCCGCCTGCAAAACGGCATCAAGCTGAACTGCGAGGTGCTGGATTTTGTGGCCGAAGCCACCGACGCTGCCCTGTTTGTGGAAGCCCGCATCCGGCAGGAGGGGCTGCACCTTGTGTATGACGAACCGCCGGAGCCGTATCCCGTTTGGGCTGACCCCGCCCGCCTGCGCCAGGTGTTTGTCAACATATTTGATAACGCCATCAAATATTCGCCGCCGGAAGGAACCATTTTCTTTACTCTGACCCGCACCGCCACCACCGTAACGGCCAGCATCCGGGACCAGGGCCGCGGCATTGCGCCGGATGACCTGCAAAACGTAAAGATGAAATTCTTCAAAGCCAAAAACGCCGTGCGTGGTTCCGGCATCGGCCTGGCGGTGGTGGATGAGATCACCAAAGCACTGGGCGGTACGGCGGATATCACCTCAACGTTGGGGCAGGGTACCACCGTTACCATCACCCTGCCCATCTACCACGCTGGGCAGGAACATCTGCACGCGCCGATTTGACCGCAAAAATAAAGGAGAACCCATGCCGCAAGAACAACGTCCAACTGAAAAATTCCGTACCTCTGTGGGCGGCCAGGCCCTGATGGAGGGCATTATGATGCGCGGTCCTGAAAAAATCTGCTGCGCGGTACGCCGCCCGGACGGCACGATTGATCTGAGCTATTCCGATGTGACCACCCACTGGTACAATAAAGTTCCTCTGGTGCGCGGAGTGTGCAATATGGTGGAAAACCTGATGAACGGGTACAAATACCTGATGCACTCTGCCGATATTGCCATGACGGAAGAGGAAAAAGAGGAAGAAAAGCAGAACGAGAGCAAGCTGGACCGCTGGCTGGACGAACACGCCGGCCCCAAGGTACAAAGTGCGCTGATGACTCTTTCCGCCTGCGCAGGTGTAGTGCTGGCAATTTTTCTGTTTACCTTTCTGCCTACGTTCCTGACTGGGCTGGTGGCAAAAGTGATCCCCATGGGGCGCTGGCCGCGGGTCATCTTGGAAGCAGTGCTCAAGCTGGCAATCTTTTTGGGTTACATGTTCCTCTGCACCCGCATGAAGGAAATCCACCGCATGTTCCAGTACCACGGGGCTGAGCACAAAACGATTGCCTGCTATGAGGCAGGTGAGGAATTGACGGTTGCTAACATCCGCAGACATACGCGGTTCCACCCCCGCTGCGGCACCAGTTTTTTGATTCTGGTCATTCTGGTCAGCATTGTGCTGTATGCGGTGCTGCCGTGGAGCGGTACCATGCTGCGCGTGCTGTACAAGCTGGCCATGCTGCCGCTGCTGGTGGGCATCTGTTATGAGATTTTGAAGTGGGCAGGACGTTCCAACTCGCTGCTGGCACGGGCTGTTTCGGTGCCGGGGCTTTGGCTGCAGCACCTGACGACCTTTGAGCCGGAAGATGACATGATTGAAGTGGCCATCGCCGCCGTTACCCCCGTACTGCCCAAAAAGCCGGAGGACGGCCAATGGTAACGCCGCTTGCCCCACAGCAGCTGGCGGGCATTCTGCCGCGCCAGGCTGTGCGCATGGTGCAGGATGCTCTGCAGGCCGCAGGCTGCCCCGATGCTGATTACGACGCCCGCGAACTGCTGCGCATTGCCGCTGGAAAAGATCCGCGCTTGCTGTTTGACCCGCTTACCCGGCCGCAGGCTGAGTGCCTGGCGGAACTGGCGGCTCAGCGCATGCAGCGGGTGCCGCTGCAATACCTGGCAGGGGAGTGGGACTTTCTGGGGTTGACCTTCAAAGTCGGCCCCGGTGTGCTCTGCCCCCGCGCAGACAGCGAGGTGGTGTGCGAAACTGCCATTGAGCTGTTGCAGCAGATGGGAAAACCTGAGCCCCGGGTGCTGGACCTGTGCGCCGGAACTGGCTGCCTGGGCATTGGCATCCGCCATTTTGTGCCAAGTGCCAGCGTGACCTGCGTGGAAAAAAGTCCGCAGGCGCTGCAATACCTGCAAGCCAACGTAAATGGCACCGGTGTGCAGGCAAAGGCAGCGGATGTGCTGCAATACTGGCGAGAGCTTATGCCCCAAAGCGTGCAGCTGATCATCTCCAACCCGCCGTATCTGACCGGGGCAGAGATGCAGGCCCTGATGCCGGAGACCGCCCACGAGCCAGCTATGGCGCTGGACGGCGGAACGGATGGGTTGGATTTTTACCGCGCCATTGCCGCCCACTACCGTGATATTGTCTGCCCTGGTGGGTGGCTGGTGTTTGAGATTGGCTGTGCCCAGCGGGCGGATGTGATGGAGATATGCCGCCAAAACGGCTGGCAGCAAGTGCAGGCAAGGAAGGATTACGGCGGCAACGACCGTGTGGTGTACGCCCAACGGGTGAAATAAATCTGATTTTCAACGTTTTGCAGCTGAAATGTGGAAAATGCGAAGAAAATTTTGAAAAGATGACAACAAATGGTTGTAATTCGTGCCGTGATTGGTTATAATAATACCTGATAAACGCAGGACGACCATTTGGATAGCGGCGCACCTGCCGTACAAAATAAAAACAGCACCGCAGTTGCCTGTGGTGCGTATGGGATACAACGCACGATCGCTCAGATAAGGAGATATAAACTTATGGCAGCAAAAAAGGAAAGTTCATCCAAGCAGCTCCCCACCGGCCCGGCAGGGGATAAAAAGGCAGCGCTGGAGACGGCACTGGCCCAGATCGAAAAGCAGTTTGGCAAAGGCGCCGTGATGAAGCTTGGGACCAACGTTGCCATGCAGGTGGATGCCATTTCCACCGGCAGCCTGGGGCTGGACCTGGCGCTGGGCATCGGCGGCCTGCCACGCGGACGCATCATTGAGGTATATGGGCCGGAATCTTCCGGTAAAACTACCCTGGCCCTGCATGTTCTGGCTGAAGCCCAGAAGCTGGGCGGCGAGGTTGCCTTTATCGACGTTGAGCACGCCCTGGATCCCACCTATGCCCGCGCCCTTGGCGTTGACATTGACAGCCTGCTGGTCAGCCAGCCGGATACCGGCGAGCAGGCCATGGAAATCTGCGAAGCTCTGGTACGCTCCGGCGCGATTGACGCTATTGTTGTGGACTCTGTTGCTGCCATGGTGCCCAAAGCCGAAATTGAAGGCGAAATGGGCGATTCCCACGTTGGCCTGCAGGCCCGCCTGATGAGCCAGGCTCTGCGTAAGCTGACCGGCATCATCGGCAAAACAAACACCGTCTGCATCTTTATTAACCAGCTGCGCGAAAAAGTCGGTGTGATGTACGGCAACCCTGAAGTGACCACCGGCGGCCGTGCCCTGAAATATTATTCCTCTGTACGTATTGATGTGCGCCGCATTGAGGGCCTGAAGGACGCCAGCGGTTCCTTTATCGGCAACCGTACCCGCGCCAAGATCGTCAAGAACAAAGTGGCACCCCCGTTCCGTGAGGCCGAGTTTGACATCATGTTCGGCGAGGGAATCTCCAAACTGGGCGAAATGATCGATCTGGGTGCTAAGCTGGGCATTGTGCAAAAGAGCGGCGCATGGTTCAACTATGGCGATATCCGCCTGGGCCAGGGCCGCGATAACGCCAAGCTCTACCTGAAAGAACACCCTGATGTGGCTGCTGAGATTGAAAAGCAGGTGCGCGAAAATGCGGACCGTCTGCTGGCGGCCGGCAAAAAGGGAACCGTGAAGCCGCTGGAGAAGCCGGCTGTTACCCCCGTTGTTGCTGAAGATGCCCCTGCCGCTCCCATGGCGGATGCACCCAAGACCACCGGCAGCGAGATGGACCTCGACATCATGGTTGACGAATAAGCGATGCCGAAGCTGACACAGGTAAAAGAAACAAAAAGAGGCCGCTATGCGCTGTTCTTTGACGGCGAGTTTGCCTTTTCGCTGGACGAGGACACCTTTGCCATGGCGGGGCTGCATACCGGGGATGAGCTGGAAGAATGGCAGATCCATGACCTGCAGACCAAAAGCGACACCCGCAAGGCTGTGGATAAAGCCATGGACCTGCTGGCCCTGCGGGACCATGCAGCCGGGGAGCTTTATCAAAAGCTCTGCCGCAGCTTTGACCCCCACAGCGCTGCCGCCGCCGTGGCAAAAATGCAGGAGCTGAACCTGCTGGATGACGCCGGTTTTGCCCGCCGCCGTGCGGCGGAGCTGCTGCGCAAGCGCAAGAGCCGCCGTGCAATTCTGGATGATCTGCACGCCAAAGGCATTGACCGCGGCGCGGCCGCCGAAGCGGTGGAAGCTCTGTTTGCCCAAAGCGAGGAGGACGAGGAGGAAAACCCGGAGCTGGCCAATGCCCGCGCACTGGTGGAACGCCACTATGCCGCAAAGCTGGCACAGGGCAAATGGCAGCAGGTAGCTGCCGCTTTGGCACGGCGCGGGTTCTCCCACAGCGTGATCCGCCAGGCATTGGCAGATGCCGAGACAGAAGAAACCGAAGCGTAGCACAAAAAAGTACACACCGCAGGGGCAAAAAATGCTCCTGCGGCATTGTGGTATCAATGCACCGAACGGATAGCTTTGCCTGAATTTTGCCCAAGCAAGCGGCAGAGCCCAACATAACATACTGAAAAGAGAGACAGGAACAACCATACATGAATATTGCAATTATTTCCCTTGGATGCCCCAAAAACCAGGTCGATGCTGATGTATTCTGCCACGCGCTGATCAAGGCGGGCCACCAGACGGTTGCGGACCCCGAACAGGCGGACATTATTATTGTCAACACCTGCGGCTTTATCCAGTCCGCTAAAGAGGAAGCCATTGAAAACATTTTGATGGCCTGCCAGTATAAGCAGCAGAACCCCAACCTGAAGGTGATCGTGACCGGCTGCCTGGCTGAGCGCTATAAAACCCAGATTGTGAGCGAAATGCCGGAAGTGGACGCCGTTGTGGGCATTGGCTCCAACGCCGCTCTGCCCGCCATTGTGGAGCGCCTGACCGCCAACGGCGCGGGCCAGGTGGAAAGCTATGGCCCCAAATGCGATATGGAGCTGGGCGGTGCCCGTGTTATCAGCACGCCGCGCCACTATGCTTACCTGAAAATTGCCGAAGGCTGCAACAACCGCTGCCATTACTGTGCCATCCCGCTCATCCGCGGCCCGCTGCGCAGCCGCCTCATTGATGACTGTGTTGCCGAAGCTCGCTGGCTGGCCGGGGAGGGCGTGAAAGAGCTGATCCTGGTGGCGCAGGACCCCACCGCTTACGGCGAGGACTGGGGCAAACCCGGAGCAGTTTGCGAACTGTTGGATAAGCTGAACACCATTGAGGGCATCCGCTGGATCCGTGTGCTGTACGCCTACCCGGAGCGTATCTCCGATGAATTCATCGCAGCCCTTGTGCGCAACAATAAGGTTGTGCCGTATCTCGATCTGCCCATCCAGCACTGCGATGACGAGGTGCTGAAAAACATGAACCGCCGCGGCGGCCGCAAAGAAATTGAGGATGCCATCCGCCGCCTGCGCGCGGCCATCCCCAACATCACGCTGCGCACCACCCTGATTGCAGGTTTCCCGGGTGAGACCGAGGAACAGTACAGCGAGCTGTGCGACTTTGTCAAAACCGTCAAGTTTGACCGCCTGGGCTGCTTTGCCTATTCCGCCGAGGAAAACACCGTGGCCGCCAAGATGGACAACCAGATTGACGAGGAAGTCAAGCAGCGCCGCGCAGACCACATTATGGAGCTGCAGGCCGAGATCAGCGCGGAAAAGGAAGCAGAAAAGGTCGGCAAGACCTATGAGTGCATCTGCGATGGCGTGGACGATGAAACCGGCATGTACCTGTTGCGCTCCGCAGCAGACTGCCCGGAAATTGATGGCAGCATCATGACCCCGGCAGATACCCCGCTGGAAGCCGGCGCGTTCTATAACGTTACCATCACCGATGCCGATACTTATGATCTTTATGGTTATGCGGAAAGCAAAGTGGAGGAATAAACCATGAATCTGCCTAACAAATTAACGATGATGCGTGTCATCATGGTGCCGTTCTTTATGGTATTTGCTGCCATGAGCCATATGGGCACGCCCCAGTTCAATGCAACGTATGCCTTGATAGCGGGCATTCTGTTTGCTGTGGCCAGCTTTACGGATTTCCTGGATGGCTACCTGGCCCGCAAGAACCACCTGGTAACGGACTTTGGAAAGTTTATGGACCCGCTGGCTGATAAAATGCTCACCACCGCCGCCATTATTTATATGGTGGTGGACGGTGTCTGCTCCCCCGTGGTGCTGGCTATCATCATGTTCCGCGAGTTTGCTGTGGCCGGTGTGCGCATGATTGCGGCAGAGTCCGGTACCGTCATTGCCGCAAACATGTGGGGCAAGGTCAAAACCGTGCTGCAGATGGTCACCATCATCTTCTATTACTTTGCCATGGCGCTCGCCCCGGCGGACGGCGTTGGGGTTATCAGCTTTACCACCCAGGTGCTGTGCTGGGCCGTTGCTGCCGTTACCGCACTTTCCGGCTGCATCTACCTGTGGCAGAATCGTTCCTGCTTTATGCAGGCAAAATGATGCTGCCCCCTTGCAACCGCTTATCAGGGCGGCTATAATAAATCTGAACGGTTTGCAGGTTTAGCCGCGCCGTACCAGCAAAGTTGGGAAAGGAAGTTCCTGTCCATGCAGATTTTTAATACCATGACCCGCAAAAAGGAAGATTTTATCCCGCAGGAGCCGGGCGTTTATCGCATTTACGTCTGCGGCCCTACGGTGTATAACTATATCCATATCGGCAATGCGCGCCCCATGATCGTGTTTGACACGCTGCGCCGCTATCTGGAGTACCTTGGCAACAAGGTGCTGTATGTCTCCAATATCACCGATATTGACGATAAACTGATCAAAAAAGGCCAGGAGAACGGCACCACCATGCAGGAGGTTGCCCGCAAGTTCGAGGCCGAGTACATCAAAGATTCCGAGGGCCTGAACGTTAAGACCCCCACCGTGCGCCCCCGCGCAACCGAGCATATCGGTGAGATCATCAAGATCGTCAAGGACCTGGTCGAATCCGGACATGCTTACGTTGCCCACAACGGCGATGTCTACTTCCGCGTTAAGTCTGATCCTGGTTACGGCAAGCTGAGCCACCTGAACCTGGACGACCTGGAAAGCGGCAACCGCGAACTGCGCAGCCAGATGGATGACGACCTGAAAGAAGACCCCGCAGATTTTGCTGTCTGGAAGGCCGCCAAGCCGGGCGAGCCTTCCTGGAACAGCCCCTGGGGCCAGGGCCGTCCGGGCTGGCACATTGAGTGCAGCGCCATGGCCCGTAAGCACCTGGGCAAGACCATCGACCTGCATGCAGGCGGCCAGGACCTGATCTTCCCCCATCACGAAAACGAGATTGCACAGTCGGAGTGCGCCAACGGCTGCACCTTCAGCCATTACTGGATGCACAACGGCTTTTTGAACATCAACAACCAGAAGATGTCCAAGAGTGCCAACAACTTCTTTACCGTGCGTGAAATTGCCGATAAGTACGGCTATGAGCCGATCCGTTATTTTATGCTCACCGCTGGTTACCGCATGCCGCTGAACTATACGGTGGACCTGATCGAGAGCTGCAAGAACAGCTTGGAGCGCCTGTACACCTGCCGCGATAACCTGGATTTTGCCATCCGCAATGCCCATGGCACTGACACTGCCCTGACTGAAAAGTGCGAAGAAGCACGCAAAAAGTTCAAGACCGCCATGGATGACGACCTGAACACCCCCGATGCTCTGGCCGCCATTTTTGAGTTCGTCAAGGACATCAACACCATGTCCGATGCTGCCGATAAGGCTACGTTGGAAAAGGCCGCCGCCACGTTTGACGAGCTGACCGGTGTGCTGGGCCTGATGTACAACCGCAAGGCCGAGGAAGCCCCCGACGAAGTGAAGCAGCTGGTGGAAGAGCGCGCCGCAGCCAAAAAGGCCAAGGACTTTGCCCGCGCCGATGCTCTGCGCGCCAAAATCACTGAGCTGGGCTGGAATGTGATGGACACCGCCAAGGGCCCGCAGCTGACCAAGCTATAATTATTACTGCACAATCACGGCAAAACAAAGGAATTGGAAACAGGGAAGCATCTGCCTCTGCTTCCAGTTCCTTATTTTATTGCAGCGGCAAATACGCTGCATTATCTGGAGAGTTCAGAATGACAAATACCAGAACCAAACAAGAAGAGCGAACGCTGTATATTATATTGGCCGCAGCGCTTGCCGTGCGCCTGCTGCTGGCCCTTGTTACTGAAGGCTACACCTATGATATGAGCTGCTTTGTGGCCTGGGGGGATAAGCTGGCCAGCGAAGGTCCCGCGGCCTTTTACAGCGCCGATTATTTTGCGGACTACCCGCCCGGCTACATCCTTGTGCTGGGGCTGGTCAGCCTGGTGCGCAAGGTGCTCCAACTGAGCTATGAATCCCGCTGGACCTATTTTTTGCTGGCACTGATCCCCGCAATCTGTGATTGTGCCGCCGTGGTGCTGCTGGACCATATCAGCCGCCGGTATATGGGGCAGGGCAGGGCACAGCGCTGCCTGGTGCTGTTTGCGGCGTTCTGCCCGCTGACCTTGTTTGATACCGGCATCTGGAAGCAGATCGATGGGGCTTTTGCGCTGCCGCTGCTGCTCTGCTTCTGGCTGCTGGAAGAGCGCCGCTACCTGCTCGCTGCGGTGCTGTACGGCGTGGCGCTGGCCATCAAGCCGCAGGCACTGTTGGCTGGGCCGGTGCTGGCCGTCTGCTTTTTGGTGGCTATTGCGGATGCCGTGCGGGATGGCAAAAGCCCGCTGAAATCGGTCGGCCAGATTTTTGGCGGTGCTGCGCTGGCTTTGCTGCCGCCGCTGCTGGCGGGCCTGCCGTTTTACGGGGCAAAAAATCTGGTGCCGTCCTTGATCGATAAGTACATCACCACGGCGTCTGGCTACCAGTATGCCACCATCAATGCGTTCAACTGGTTTGCAGCGCTGGGCGGCAACTGGCAGGCGCTGGATGCTTGCCCGCTGTTTAACCTGAGCTGGAAAGTGCTGGGCATTTTCAACATCGCTGTTATCACGGTGCTGCTTGTGGTGCTGGCGGTCATCAGCTGGCGGGCGGGGCGGTTTTCCCCGCTGCTGCTGGCAGCGTTTTACACGGTGGGGATTTTTACCTTTGCCCATTGCATGCACGAGCGTTACCTGGTGCTGGGCATGCTGCTGGTACTGCTTGCTGCGGCGCGCTGGAATGACATCCGTCTGTATGGCGCCGGGTTTGGTCTGTCGATAACAGGTTTCTTGAACCTGGAAACTGTGTATACCCTGGTAGGCAGCGATGACGAGTGGCTCAGCAGCGATACCAGCCGCGAGTTTGCCATGGCAGTCGGCTTTGCCGAAACGGCAGCCTTTGTGCTGCTGGCTTTCACCGCGTGGGCCATCTGCCGCCATGGAGCGATTTCTCCACTGGCAAAAGTGGAAGCCATCGAAAAAGATAAAACAAAAACAGTGCAGAAAAAGCTGGAACTGTGCACCCTGCGCATTGATCCGCAGCCTGCCTGGACGGCTAAAGAGAAGAAAGCCTTGGCAATGCTGACGTTGATCGTTGCTGTGGTGAGCTTTGCCTACCTTGGCAGCATGAAAGCACCGCAGAACCCTGTGGATGCTACGGACAGCACGGCAACCATCGACTTTACCCCGCAGCAGGATGCGGTGGAAATCTGGGTGCACCCCGGCATTTCCACCGGCGGCAGCCTGCGCATCACGGATGCAGCGGGCAATGAGCTGTACCAGAAGGAACTGAGCTATGCAACGCCGTTCTGCTGGACCAAAACGGCCATCACGGCTCCGGCAGGGCAGACCCTGACCGCAACGATTGAAAATGCGCAGATGTTTGAACTGGCCCTGCGGGATGCCACCGGTGCGCTGGTGCCGGTAACGGGCGGCGATGCCCTGTTTGATGAGCAGAGCGAAGTGCCAGATACCATCAGCCAGCTGAACAGCATGTATTTCGATGAAATCTATCATGGCCGTACTGGGTACGAAATGCTGCACCGCATGACGGCATACGAAACCACACACCCGCCGCTGGGCAAAGATTTTATCATGCTGGGCATTGCTATTTTTGGAATGACAGCCTTTGGCTGGCGCTGTGCCGGAACTCTGTTCGGCGTGATGCTGGTGCCGCTGATGTGGTGCTTTGCCCGCCGTCTGACCCACAAACGCTGGGCCGGGGCCATGGCAGGTGCGCTGATTGCCGCTGGGTTCATGCGATTTTCCCAAAGCCGCATTGCCACAATCGATATTTACGGTACGTTCTTTATCCTGTTAGGCGCATATTTTATGGTATGGTATTGCCAGAGCGTGCTGCAAAACGGCGTAAACGGCTCGCTGCTGCCCATGGCGCTGGGCGGCGTGGCATTTGGGCTTGGGTGTGCATCCAAGTGGACCGGAATTTATGCCGGGGCAGGGCTTGCGGTATTGTACCTGGGTGTGCTGTATGCCCGCTGGAAGCAAAAACAGCCGGGCTTCTGGAAAGAATTCCGGATGGCTGCTGTGGGCGGTGTGGCGTTTTACATCGTTGTGCCGTTCCTGATCTATCTTGCATCCTACCTGCCTTATTGGTGGAAAGACCCTACCTTTGGTTTGCGGGATTGGTGGGATTGCCAAACCTACATGTACTGGTACCATTCCACCCTGAAAGCAACCCACCCGTTTGAAAGCCGCTGGTACACCTGGCTGCTGGACCTGCGCCCAGTGTGGTATTACAAAAATTCTTACCTGGAAGCTGGGCTTCAGGGCAGCATTGCGGGTTTTTATAACCCGGTCATTTGCTGGGCGGGGCTGTTCTGCATTTTGCTGCTGCTGTGGCGCCAGGTTTCGGCTCGCGGCACGGCAAAGGGAGCGGGCGTTCTGATCTTGTACGCCAGCCAGCTGCTTTCCTGGATGCTGGTATCGCGCTGCACTTTCATGTACCATTACTTCCCCAGCTCGGTCTTTGCGTTGACGGCCATTGTGCTGGTTTTAACGCAGATGAAGCGGCAGGACCGCGCCAAAAAGATTGGCGCGGGGCTGTGCATTGCGGCGCTGGTGTGCTTTGCCTGGTTCTATCCCGTTCTGTCCGGCTTGCCCGTGCCGACCCTGTGGGCGCAGAGCACCAAGATTTTGCCGAGTTACGGGTTCTATTGAGGCAGTTACGGGGAGTCTTTTCGGCCTTTTTGAAAAAAGGCCTGGCGAAAAACTTTAATTATTTTCACTAAGGCAACACCGCACAATTCCCGCCTTACGGCTTAAGCACC
>UMGC01034128.1_pt1 | contig 13148 bp, 9 predicted proteins | sample 1965151 | NCBI WGS metagenome assembly UMGC01 (sample SAMEA4836061, study PRJEB28245) | human gut metagenome | biome: gut microbiome; material: fecal sample | place: Denmark | collected 2008 | reverse complement strand
GGCGCCATGAAGCGCCGCCAGCGGCGGTTCGCCACCTATCTGCGCACCGTCGGGCAGAAGCAGGCCGTGCCGCTGGATTATCTGGCAAGAGCCGCCGACGTAAGCCGGAAACGGGTGGAAAAGGACGTCAACCTGATGCTGGAAAAAGGCATGTGGGGCGACGAGGCCTACATCGACCTGGGCAGTGGGATGCTGTTCAAGTCTCAGGAGGCGGCCACGGCGTATTTCGACGCCGCCCACCGCGCCAAGGCGGAGCAGGAGCAGCCCCGGCAGCCGGCGGCGGCCGCGCCGGAGGGCTACGCCGCGATCCTGGCGCAGATACGCGACCTTAACGACCGCATCGCCGACGAGCGGCTCAGCGCGCAGATGGATCGCATGGAGCAGGTGGCCGGGCGCATCTTCAGGCTCATCGAGGAGGACGAGAACAAGCGGGCGGCCGCCGGTACGTTCCTGAGCTACTACCTGCCCACCACGCTGAAGCTGCTGGAAAACTATGCGGCCTTTGAGGAGGCCGGCGTCAGCGGCGAGAATCTCAGCCAGGCCAAGGCCAAGATCGAAAAGACCATGGACAGCATTGTGGCGGGCTTTGAGCACCAGCTGGACGAGCTGTACCGCACGGACGCCATGGACATCGACAGCGATATACGGGTGATGGAGACTATGCTGCGGCGCGATACCGCCAGCGTAGCGGATGATTTCGGCCTGAACGGGGGAAGCGCCGTTCAGCAGAAGGAGTCATAATGAGGAGGGAAACGCAGGTGCTCTGCGTTTCCCTTTCGCGTTTTTCACACACGGCGGGGGTTGCGTGTTGACGGAACGGGCAAAAAGAGGTACAATGTTCGGTAACGATACCGGGCAGCGAAAACGACCTGTTTCGCCGCTCTCGGCGCGGCAGGAGTGCTATACTGACACAGTGAAAAAGGAGCGGAGAGCATGATGCAGCATCCGGCGCATGACGCCTATACCTACTTCGGCGCACACCCGACCGGCGAGGGCTATACCTTCCGGGTGTGGGCGCCCAACGCCCGCGCTGTGGCGCTGGCCGGTGACTTCAACGGCTGGGCGCCCTGCCCCATGACGCGGCTGGACGGCGGCGTATGGGAGGCGGCGGCGGAGAACGCCAGGGTGTACGACGCCTATAAGTACGTCGTCACCGGCGCGGACGGTCGGGTGGTGTGGAAGGCCGACCCCTATGCCTTCCACGCGGCCACGCGGCCGGGGACGGACAGCAAGGTATACGACATCGCGGGCTTTTCGTGGCGGGATGAGAAATGGCGGCAGCAGCGGCTGGAAAAGCCGCCGGTGGACGGCGAGCTGCTGATCTACGAGGTGCATCTGGGCTCGTGGAAGCGCCACGAGGACGGCACGTCCCTGAGCTACCGGGAGCTGGCGCGGGAGCTGCCGGGGTATGTGAAGTCCATGGGCTACAACTTCGTGGAGCTGCTGCCGGTGACGGAGTACCCGCTGGACGACAGCTGGGGCTATCAGTGCACCGGCTACTTCGCCCCCACCAGCCGCTACGGAACGCCCCACGACTTCATGGCGCTGGTGGACGCGCTGCACCGGGCGGGACTGGGCGTGATACTGGACTGGGTGCCCGCCCACTTCTGCAAGGACAGCCACGGGCTGATCGAGTTCGACGGGACATGCCTCTATGAATACGGCGACCCGCTGAAATGGGAGCACGCCGGCTGGGGCACCCGTGTGTTCGACTTCGGCAAGCCGGAGGTGAAGGAGTTCCTTCTCAGCTCCGCCGTGTACTGGCTGCGGGAGTACCACATCGACGGGCTGCGGGTGGACGCGGTGGCGTCCATGCTGTATCTGGACTATGACCGGCAGGGCGGCGCGTGGCGCCCCAACAAGGACGGCGGGCGGGAGAATCTGGAGGCCATCGAGTTCCTGCGGGAGCTGAACCGGGCGGCCTTCGCCGCCGACCCCGCGGCGCTGATGGTGGCGGAGGAGTCCACCGCGTGGCCGCTGGTGACATACCCGCCGGAGGAGGGCGGCCTGGGCTTCAACCTGAAGTGGAACATGGGCTGGATGAACGACCTGTGCCACTACCTGAAGATGGATCCCTACTTCCGCCAGTTCCACCACCGGGATGTGACGTTCTCCATGGTGTACGCCTTTTCCGAAAACTATGTGCTGCCCCTGTCCCACGACGAGGTGGTGCACATGAAGGGCAGTCTGCGGGGCAAGATGCCCGGCGACGACTGGCGGCAGCTGGCCGGTGTAAGGGGCTTCTATACCTACATGCTGTGCCATCCGGGAAAGAAGCTGCTGTTCATGGGCAGCGAGCTGGGACAGTGGCACGAGTGGGACTTCCGCGGTCAGCTGGACTGGTATCTGCTGGACGACCCCGCCTGCCGCGCCACCCACGAGTGCATCCGCCAGCTGAACCGGCTGTACAGGCGCAACCGCTGCCTGTGGGAAAACGACCGGGACTGGGAGGGCTTCCAGTGGCTGGTGGCCGACGACAACCACAATAACGTGCTGGTGTTTCTGCGGCGGGACAGAAAGGGACACGAGATGATCTGCGCGGTGAATTTCGCGCCGGTGCCCTGGGACAACTACCGCTTCGGCGTGCCGAAGGCGGCGGGGTACGAGGTGCTGTTCAACACGGACGATACCTGCTGGGGCGGCAGCGGCTGCGGCCTGAGCACCGGCGGCAGGATCAACGTGGACGATATACCCTCCCACGGGTGGGAGCAGTCCCTGTCGCTGACGGTGCCGCCGCTGGGCGCGGTGCTGCTGCGGCGGACGAACACAAAGAAGCGGCGCAACGATGAAGCAGGAGGTACACAGCGATGAAGAAAGAGTGTGTGGCGATGCTGCTGGCCGGCGGTCAGGGCAGCCGCCTGTATGTGCTCACCGGCAGCATGGCGAAGCCCGCCGTGCCCTTCGGCGGCAAGTTCCGCATTATCGACTTTCCCCTGTCCAACTGCACCAACTCCGGCATTGACACGGTGGGCGTGCTGACCCAGTACCGCCCGCTGGAGCTGAACACCTATATCGGCAGCGGCCAGCCCTGGGAGCTGGACCGCATGAACGGCGGCGTACATATCCTGCCGCCCTACCAGAGCGCCGGCGGCGCCGTGTGGTACAAGGGCACCGCCAACGCCATCTATCAGAACATCGGCTTTGTGGATCTGTACGACCCGGAGTATGTGCTGGTCCTCTCTGGCGACCATATCTACAAGATGGACTACTCCGACATGCTGCGCCGCCACAAGGAGACGGGCGCGGACTGCACCATCTCCGTGATGGAGGTGCCCTGGGAGGAGGCCAGCCGCTTCGGTATCATGTCCGTGGACGGCGAGGACAACATCACGGAGTTCGCCGAAAAGCCCAGGGAGCCGAAAAGCAATCTGGCGTCCATGGGCATCTATGTGTTCACATGGAAGAAGCTGCGGGAGTATCTGATCGCGGACGAGGCCGACCCCGCCAGCGACAACGACTTCGGCAAGAACATCATCCCCGCCATGCTGAAAAATGGCGAAAAAATGGCGGCCTACCGCTTCGAGGGCTACTGGAAGGACGTGGGCACGCTGGACTCCCTGTGGGACGCCAACATGGACATGCTGTCCCCCGGCTCGGGGCTGAATCTGCTGGACAAGAAGTGGCGCATCTACGGACGCGCGCCCACCTGTCCGCCTACCTACATCGGGGCGCAGGGCGACGTGGGCAACAGCGCCATCGCCAAGGGCTGCACGGTGCTGGGCGAGGTGAAGAACTCGGTGCTGAGCACCGGCACCTGCGTGGACGAGGGCGCGGAGGTGTCCTACTCCGTGGTGATGCCCGGCGCGGTGATCGGAAAGGGCGCAAAGGTATCCTACGCCATCATCGGCGAGGGCTGCCGCATCGGAGAGAACGCCGTGGTAGGCGGCGCGCCGGGCAGCGTGGACTTTGACCACTGGGGCATCGCCGTGGTGGGACCCCATGCGCAGGTACGCGACGGACAGGTCATCCAGCCGAACATGATGCTGGGTGAGGACGGCAAGGAGGTACGGAGATGAAGGGACTGCACGGGATCATCTTCTCCTACGAAAAGGAGAACGGACTGCGGGAGCTGATCGAAAACCGGGTACACGGCTCCGTCCCCTTTGGCGGCGATTACCGGATCATCGACTTTATCCTCTCCAGCATGGTCAACGCCGGTATCACGGACGTGGGCGTGATCATGCACGGCAAGTGTCAGTCGCTGCTGGATCATCTGGGCAGCGGAAAGAGCTGGGATCTGAGCCGCAACTATGGCGGACTGACGCTGCTGCCCGCCTTCGCCTATAACGAGCGCAGCCACGGCGATGGGCAGTTCCGCGGCCGGGTGGAGGCGCTGTACAGCGTGATGAACTATCTCAAGAGCATCCGGCAGGACTATGTGGTGCTGTCGGACAGCGACACGATCATCAACATGCCGCTGGAGGACGTGCTGGCGCGGCATATTGCCACCGGCGCGGACATCACGGCGGTGTGCACCGCCGCAGGCGGCGACGGGCGGGACACCTATTTCCGGCTGGACGGCGGCGGGCGCATCACCGACACGGCTTATGAGCTGTATACCCCGTCGGGCTACCGCTGCCTGAATATCTTCGTTCTGCGGACGGAGCTGCTGGTGCAGCTGGTGACGGAGTGCATCAGCCGCAACGGATACAGCCTGCGGCGGAACATATTGCAGGAGATGGGGAATCGCCTGAAGCTGTACGGCTATGTGTACGACGGCTACGCCGCCCACATCAGCACATTGCAGAACTACTACGACCGCAGCATGGAGCTGCTGGACACCGGCGTGCGCGGACGGCTGTTCTGCCCGGAGCGCCCGGTGTATGGCAAGGAGAACGACTCGCCCTCCAGCTACATCGACCCGGAGGGCGGCTGCGTGAATTCGCTGGTGGCCGACGGGTGCGACATCCAGGGCAGCGTGAAAAACTGCGTGCTGTTCCGCAACGTGCGCATTGAAAAGGGCGCCAGCGTGGAAAACTGTATTCTGTTCAAGGATACGGTGGTGAAAAGGGGCGCGGTGCTGCGGGGCGTTATCACGGACAAGTATGTGACCATCAGCGAAAATGTGACGCTGATGGGGCACGAGCGCTATCCCATCGTGATCGCCAAGGGCGCCACGGTGTAAGGCAAGGAGGTACGGCATGAGAGTTCTGTATGTGACCAGTGAAGCGTACCCCTTCTGCAAGACCGGCGGTCTGGCAGACGTGGCGGGCAGCCTGCCCCCGGCGCTGGCACGCTCCGGCGTGGAGGCGGCGGTGATCCTGCCGCTGTACGACAAGATCGGGGAGCAGTGGCGGCGGCAGATGACGTTCCGCCGGTATATCTACGTGGATCTGGGCTGGCGGCACGAGTACTGCGGCCTGTTCTCGCTGGAGCGGCAGGGCGTGACGTGGTATTTCGTGGACAACGAGAAATACTTCCGCCGGGGACGGCTCTACGGCGAATTTGACGACGGCGAGCGCTTCGCCTTCTTCAGCCACGCGGTCATCGACCTGCTGCCCAGCCTCGACTGGATGCCCGACGTGCTCCACTGCAACGACTGGCAGACGGCGCTGGTGCCCATCTATCTGAAGGATGTGGCCACCCGCTGGCCGGAGGTGCGGGGCATCCGCACGGTGTTCACCATCCACAACATCGAGTACCAGGGGCGCTACGGCGCGGACAGCGTGGATCAGCTGTTCGGGCTGGATCGAGGCTGGTATGACGACGGCACCCTGCGCATGGACGGCGACGTGAATCTCATGAAGGGCGCCATGCTCATGGCCGACGCCGTCACCACCGTCAGCCCCACCTACGCCGCGCAGCTCCACGATCCCCGGTACGCCGAGGGACTGGAGAGCGTGGTGGACGCCATCGGCTGGAAAATGCACGGCGTGGTCAACGGCATCGACACCGAGGGCTACGACCCGGCGTCCGACCCGGCGCTGCCGGCGCACTATACGCCGGAGGACATGGGCGGCAAGGCCGTGTGCAAATCGTCCCTGCAGACGGCGCTGGGGCTGCATCAGGAGCCGGACACCCCGCTGATCGCCATGGTGACGCGGCTGGTGGGACACAAGGGGCTCGACCTTGTGCAGCAGGCCATGGACGGCATCATGGCCACCGGCTGCCAGTTCGTGGTGCTGGGCACCGGCGACAGGCAGTATGAGGACTTCTTCCGCTGGAAGGCGGGGCAGTACCCCGGACGCCTGTCGGCGCAGATCCTGTACGCCGAGGATCTGTCCCGGCGCGTCTACGCCGCCGCCGACCTGTTCCTGATGCCCTCCCGCAGCGAGCCGTGCGGTCTGAGCCAGATGATCGCCATGCGCTACGGCGCGGTGCCCATCGTGCGCAGCACCGGCGGTCTGGCGGACACGGTGAAGTCCTGTCAGGTGGGACAGAGCGACGGCACCGGCTATCTGTTCGGCGACTACGACGCGGGCGCCATGCTGTCCGTCATCGGGCAGGCCACCGGATTGTACCGGGGCGACCGGGCGGGCTTTGATACCGTGCGGCAACGGGGCATGACCGAGGATTTCAGCTGGACGCGCAGCGCGGACAGCTACCGCCATATTTACGAGAACCTTTGACCATAGACCATAGGAGGATACACCACACATGACCTACAACAAGGAAACGCTGAAGAACGCCATCGTCCAGAAGCTGCGGCTGAACTACGGCTGCACCGAGCAGCAGGCCACCGACGGCGAGATAATGAAGGCCTGCGCCATGGTGCTGCGCGACATCATGGCCGAGCGCGGCGTGCAGACCCGGGAGGAGACGGCCCACGAGGAGAAGCGGAAGGTACACTACCTGTCGCTGGAGTTCCTCATGGGGCGCAGCCTGATGAAAAACGCCTTCAATCTGGAGCTGCTGGACGAGCTGACCGCCGCCATCGGCGAGCTGGGCTTCAGGGCGGCGGACATTTTCGACATGGAGCCGGATGCCGGTCTGGGCAACGGCGGCCTCGGCCGTCTGGCCGCCTGCTATCTGGACAGCATGACCACGCTGGAGATACCGGCGGCGGGCTATTCCATCTGCTATGAGCTGGGCATCTTCAAGCAGAAGATCGTGGAGGGTCAGCAGGTAGAGCTGCCGGACGACTGGATGCAGCTGGGCGACGCGTGGCTGCTGCCCAAGCTGCAGGAGGCCGAGGAGGTACACTTCGGCGGCAAGGTGCGCACCCGCTGGGACAACGGGCACCTGATGGTGGTGCACGAGGATTACACCCGCGTGCTGGCCATCCCCTGCGACATGGAGATCGCCGGCTACGACACCGACCACGTGAACACCCTGCGCCTGTGGCAGGCGCGCAGCCCCAAGCCCATCGACATGAAGCTGTTCAGCGAGGGGCAGTACCTCCACGCCGCTGAGGAGCGCGCCATGGCCGACGCCATCAGTCAGGTGCTCTATCCGGAGGACAACCACTACGAGGGCAAGTCCCTGCGGCTGAAGCAGCAGTATTTCTTCGTGTCCGCCACCATCCAGTCCATCACCCGCAAGCACATCCAGCAGTACGGCACGCTGAAGAACTTCCACGAGAAGAACGTCATCCAGATCAACGACACCCACCCCACGCTGGTGATCCCGGAGCTGATGCGTATTCTGGTGGACGACGCCGGTATGAGCTGGGACGAGGCGTGGAACATCACCACCCACTGCGTGGCCTATACCAACCACACTGTGCTGGCCGAGGCGCTGGAGGTGTGGCCGCAGCAGCTGTTCGAGACGCTGCTGCCCCGTATATGGCAGATATTGCAGGAGATCTCCCGCCGCTGGCAACTGAAGGTGGAGGAGTTCTATCACGACCCGGCCAAGACCGCGAAGCTGGCCATTATCTGGGACGGCGGCGTGCGCATGGCCAACCTGTGCATCGCCGGCAGCATGGCCGTCAACGGCGTCAGCGCCCTGCACTCCGAGATCCTGCGGAAGGATCTCTTCAAGGACGCCTGTCATATGCAGCCGGATAAGTTCAAGAACGTCACCAACGGCATCGACCACCGCCGCTGGGTGCCCCAGATCAACCCCGGTCTGGACGGGCTGCTCCGCGACCTGATCGGCGAGGGCTATCTGACCCACCCGCAGGAGCTGAAAAAGCTGGAGCAGTACGCCGGGGACAAGGCGGTGCTGGCGCGGCTGGAGGACATCAAGAAGCAGAACAAGCTGGCCTTTGCCGCCTTTGCCAGGAAGCATCAGGGCGTGGTGCTGAACACCGACGCCATCTTCGACGTGCAGGTAAAGCGGCTGCACGAGTACAAGCGCCAGCTGCTGAACGCTTTGCAGATCATCTATCTGTACCAGCGGCTGCAGGACGATCCCACGCTGGACATCCCGCCCCAGACGTTCCTGTTTGGCGCCAAGGCCGCGCCGGGCTATGCCGTGGCCAAGCGCATCATCCACCTGATCAACTCTCTGGCCGATCAGGTGAACAGCGACCCGCTGTGCAAAGACCGCTTGCAGGTGGTGTTTCTGGAGAACTACCGCGTGTCGCTGGCGGAGGTGCTGATGCCCGCCAGCGAGGTCAGCCAGCAGATATCCACCGCCGGCAAGGAGGCCAGCGGCACCGGCAACATGAAGTTCATGATGAACGGCGCGCTGACCGTAGGCACGCTGGACGGCGCCAACGTGGAGATGCACGACCTGCTGGGCGACGACAATATGTTCCTGTTCGGTCTGCACGCCGACGAGGTGGAGCATCTGCGCCACACCTACGACCCCAACCTGCTGTACCAGCGCGACCCGGTGCTGCGCCGGGTACTGGATCAGCTGAAGGTGGGCTTCCGGGACGGCGTGACCTACGAGGATCTGTTCCAGCGGCTTGTCACCGGCGTGGACGGACAGGCGGATCAGTATATGGTGCTGGCCGATTTTGCGGCCTACTGCGAGGCGGAGAGCCGCATGCGCCACACCTACACCGACCGGGAGACGTGGAACCGCATGAGCCTGACCAACATCGCCCGCAGCGGCGTGTTCGCCGCCGACCGCGCCATCGCCCAGTACGCCGACACCATCTGGCACGTGCCCTATAAGAAATAAGGCTGAAAGGAACCGCCCGCGGGCGGTTCCTTTTTTCACCGCTTCGACAAAGGCTCCCACTTCCCTTTTTCCGATAGATGTGGTATACTGACGCAGACTATGTGTAAGGAGGTAGGGCGCATGCGGCGATTTTCGGCGGCGCTGCTGGCGGCGGTGCTGCTGCTGACGGCGGCCGGCTGCGGGCGGCGGACGGGCACGGCGGACGATGGGCGGCTGCAGGTGGTATGCACCCTGTTCCCCTACTACGATTTCGTGCGGCAGATCGGCGGCGACGCGGTGGACGCGGTGCTGCTGGTACCCGCCGGGCGGGAGACGCACAGCTTCGAGCCCACGCCGCTGGACGTGATCACCATGAGCCGGGCGGATGTGTTCATCTGGAACGGCGGCGAGAGCGAGCTGTGGGTGGAGGATGTGCTGGACGCAGCGGGCGAGGAGATCCCCTACCGGCTGGCCATGATGGACTGCGTGGAGACATACCGGGAGGAGTACGCCGAGGGGATGCAGGGCGGTCACGACCACGACCACGATGACCACGACCATGATCACGACGACCACGACGACCATGACGGCCATCTGCACGACGGCCACGAGGAGGACATCGAGTACGACGAGCACATCTGGACGTCGCCGGTAAACGCCATGGCGCTGTGCCGCGCCATTTGCGACACGCTGTGTGAGGCCGATCCGGACAACGCCGACGGCTACCGGGCGCGGCTGAAGGACTATCTGGGCGAATTGCAGGCGCTGGACAATACGTTCCGGGACATCGTGGACGGCGCGGCGCGGCGTCTGGTAGTGTTCGGCGACCGGTTCCCGCTGCTGTATTTCTGCAAGGAATATGATTTGGATTACCGGGCGGCGTTCCACGGCTGCGCCGGGGACACGGAGCCGTCGCTGGCCACGCTGAAATATCTCATCGATCTGGTGGATGCGGAGCACATCCCGGTGGTGTACACCATCGAGCTGAGCAGCCAGAAGGTGGCCAACGCCATTGCGGAGACCACCGGCGCGCAGGTGCGGACGTTCCACTCCTGCCAGACGGTGAGCCGGGCGGAGTTTGACGGCGGCGCGACCTATATCAGTCTGATGACCGCCAACGCCGCGGTATTGAAGGAGGGGCTGTCCTGATGGAGAAAAAGATATTGCTGGACTGCCGGGACGTGACGCTGGGCTACGAGGGCAGGCCGGTGTGGGAGCACCTGCGCTTTCAGGTGCACAGCGGCGACTATGTGTGCATCGTGGGTGAAAACGGCAGCGGCAAGTCCACGCTGGTGAAGAGCCTGCTGGGGCTGCTGCGCCCCATGGCGGGCGAGATCGTGCGCGCACCCTCCCTGCGCTCCGGCGCTATCGGCTATCTGCCCCAACAGACGAAGGCGCAGAAGGACTTCCCCGCCACGGTGACGGAGGTGGTGCGCAGCGGCTTTCTCAGCAGCCGGGGCATGCGGTTTTTCTACACGCCCAAGGAGAAGTCCGCGGCGCTGATGAACATGGGCAAGCTGGGCGTACTGGAGCTGAAGGATCGCTGCTACCGGGAGCTGTCCGGCGGACAGCAGCAGCGGGTGCTGCTGGCGCGGGCGCTGTGCGCCGCCGGCGAGCTGCTGATACTGGATGAGCCGGTGACGGGGCTTGACCCGGCGGCGGCGCAGGAGCTGTACCGCACGCTGGACTATCTGAACAAAAAAGAGGGCATCGCCATCGTGACGGTGACCCACGACATCCGCAGCGCCCTGCGGTACGCCACCCACATCCTCCACGCGGGGCACGGGACGTACTTCTTCGGCACGGCGGCGGAATATCTGGCCTCCCCTTGGGGGAAGCGGTTCGGAGGTGACGGCGTATGAGTCTGCTTTGGGAGATGTTCACCTACCCGTTCATCCTGCGGGCGTTCGTGGTGGGTATTCTGGTGGCGCTGTGCGCCGCGCTGCTGGGCGTACCGCTGGTGCTGAAGCGGTACTCCATGATCGGCGACGGGCTGAGCCATGTGTCCTTCGGCGCGCTGAGCATCGCGCTGGCCTGCGGCTGGGCGCCGCTGCCGGTGTCCATACCGGTGGTGATACTGGCGGCGCTGGGGCTGCTGCGGATGACGGAGAAAAGCCGCATGGGGGCGGACGCCGCCATCGCGGTGGTCAGCGCCTCGGCACTGGCCATCGGCGTGGTGGTCACCAGTCTGACCACCGGCATGACCACGGATGTGGACAGCTTCATGTTCGGCTCCATTCTGGCCATGGATCGGGCGGATGTGGCGCTGAGCGTGGTGCTGTGCGCGGCGGTGCTGGTGCTGTATATCCTGTTCTACCACCGGCTGTTCGCCATCACCTTTGACGAGAGCTTTTCCCGCGCCACCGGCGTGCGGGTAGGGCTGTACAACACCATTCTGTCGGTGCTGACGGCGCTGACCATCGTACTGGGCATGCGGATGATGGGCGCCATGCTGATCTCCAGTCTGGTGATCTTCCCGGCGCTGACGGCCATGGGGCTGCTGCGCAGCTTCCGGGGCGTGGTGCTGTGCGCTGCCGGGCTGAGCGTGGTGTGCTTCTGCATCGGCCTGACCGGGTCGTACCTGTGGGGCACGCCGGTGGGCGCCACGGTGGTGCTGGTAAATCTGGCGGCATTCCTGCTGTCGCGGGGCGTTATGCGGATAAAGAGAGCGGCGTGAGCCGCTCTCAGCTTGTCAAAAAAGTCCGAACGGACTTTTTTGACAAGCTGAGGCAAAATCGCAAAATAAAAAACAGTATTTTATTTTGCAATTTTGGTCGCTGCGGCGGGTGATTGAACGCGAAAGGGAACCCTGACGGTTCCCTTTCACACTATCCTTCCCTCCGATACTTGTAACCGGGCAGTTTTTTTGACAGTCTGAGAGCGGCGTGAGCCGCTCTCTTGCTCCGTTTATGACCCTTTTCCCCTATTTCGCGGGAGTTTTGTAGGGGCGGACGACTCTGTCCGCCCTGTGCAGCCGCTGTACTTTGTAGGGCGGGACCCATGTGTCCCGCCGGAAGCAGCTCAGATCTCGCGGCGGGGCACACGGGCCCCGCCCTACAGGTGCGGAGGTTATACAAACCGCCCACCCCCATGGGATGACGGCGGGACGGAATTGACCCTTTTCCACCTATTTCACGGGAGTTTTTCAAGAAAAAGACTTGCACTTTGCGCATTTATATGGTATGCTGTGCGTGTAAGTAAGGTATTGACTGGGAGTGGACGATGTGTCCGCTCTTTTTCTTGAGCATTTTTGATTTGTTAAAATCGGAGGGACGCCTGTGAAGAAGATCACCGATATCGTGTGGGAGCTGGCGGAGCCGGCGGTGCAGGAGCAGGGCTGCCGCATCTGGGACGTGGAGTACGTCCGGGAGGCGGGACAGTGGTACCTGCGGCTGTATCTGGACAAGGACGGCGGCGTGGACATTCTGGACTGCGAGGCCATCAGCCGCAAGGTCAGCGACCTGCTGGACGAGGCCGACCCCATCGAGAGCAGCTATGTGTTCGAGGTGGGCTCCGCCGGACTGGAGCGGCAGCTGAAGCGCCCCGGCGATTTTCAGCAGTTCATGGGCAGCCCGGTGCTGGTAAAGACCTATCAGCCCAAGGACGGGCGGAAGGAGTTCGCCGGAAAGCTGGCGGGCTATGACAACGGCGCGGTGCTGCTGGACATGGGCACGGCGGAGCCGGTGCGGTTGGAGAAGAACGAGGTGGCGCTGGTGCGCCTGCGGGTGGAATTTTAAGACGACTTGATATAAGGAGAAACGACATGAAGTGTGACGAAATTTTTGCGGCGCTTGCCATGCTGGAAAAGGAGCGGGGCATTCCCCAGAGCTTCATGATGGGCAAGATCATTCAGGCGCTGACCACCGCCTACAAGCGTGACCACGAGGGCGTGGAGTACGTGGTGGTGGACGTGGACGAGGAGAAGAAGGATCTGAAGATGTACGTCCAGAAGGAGATCGTGGAGGAGGTAGAGAACCCCGCCAGCCAGATCTCTCTGGAGGATGCCAAGCGTATCTCCGCCAAGAATGAGCTGGGCGGCATGGTGAATTTCCCGGTGGAGTCCGTGGAGTTCGGCCGCATCGCCGCCGGCAACGGCAAGCAGGTCATTATCCAGGGCCTGCGGGAGGCGGAGCACGGCATGATTTATGACGAGT
>UMGC01021022.1_pt1 | contig 13221 bp, 12 predicted proteins | sample 1965151 | NCBI WGS metagenome assembly UMGC01 (sample SAMEA4836061, study PRJEB28245) | human gut metagenome | biome: gut microbiome; material: fecal sample | place: Denmark | collected 2008 | reverse complement strand
GGGGTCCTTTCCTTCCGACAGAATCGGTGCGCCGGGCAGTGCAAAACCCGGCTATACCCTGACAGTATGCCCCGCTGGTACGCTTTTTTATGCACAGAGGGGCGCGACTGGGCAAAAAAAGCGCGGAAAAACTTAGATAAAAAATTGACAATCGGCATAAGATTGATTATACTTTTACTAGAATTTACATCGGAATTACACAAGAGGCAGGGTGTTCCCTTTACCCCTGCCCGGAGAACGGGAGATTAGTCTTTATGTCATCAACAATGCAAAACAAAGCATCGTTGCCCGTGATCAAGCGGTTGCCCAAATATTACCGCTACTTGAGCAACCTGCAGGCAGATGGGCGTGATAAAATTTCTTCCAGCGAGCTGGCCCGCATGATGGGTACCACCGCCAGCCAGGTGCGGCAGGATTTTAACTGTTTTGGCGGTTTTGGCCAGCAGGGCATCGGCTACAAGGTGGATGTGCTGCTTACCGAGATTGGCAAACTGCTGTTTGGCAACGGCGAGCTGCTGCCTACCGTGCTGATCGGCGCTGGCCGCCTGGGCACGGCGGTCTCCAGCTTTATCAGCCGCGATACCAACGGCTACAAGCTGATTGCCGCGTTTGATATCAACCCCGCCCTGGAGGGCAAGGAGATCAGCGGCGTAACCATCCGCCCGCTGTCCGAGCTGGAAAGCTTCTGTGCGGCGCACAAGCCGGTGGTCGCCGTGCTGTGCGTGCCGCGCCAGAGCGCCATGGACCTTTCGGACGAGCTGGTTCGGCTGGGTATTCAGGGCTTCTGGAACTTCAGCCACTATGATCTTTCGGTCGTTTATCCGCAGGTCACAGTGGAAAACGTCCATTTGGGCGACAGCCTGATGAGCCTTGGCTACCGGCTGCGCAGCCATGATGAATAAAAGCCGGGCACACAGCACATGACTGTTTCCGGCGGGGTGTACCCCAGCGCCTGCCCTGGCATGGGTGCAGGATCCTGTGGTACACCCCGATTTTCATGCTGTTTTTCACTTTATTTTAATAAGGAGCCAAACATGGCAAAGCTATATTACCGTTACGGCGCAATGAACAGCGGCAAAACCACGGCGCTTTTGCAGGTTGCTTTCAATTATAACGAACGCGGCATGCGGGTGCTGATTCTGAAAGCCAGCGTGGACACCAAAGGCGGCGATCATATTGTTTCCCGCCTGGGGGTCAGCCACAAGGTGGATGTGCTGGTCAACCCGGACATGGACATCCTGGATATCGTCCGGGCCGATACTGCCGCCCATGGCAGCGCCCCTGCCTGTGTGCTGTGTGACGAAAGCCAGTTCTTTACCCCGGCGCAGGCCGAGCAGCTGTTTTTGGTCACGGTGGACCTGAACATTCCGGTCATCTGCTATGGGCTGCGGGCAGACTTTATGAACCGCGGCTTCCCCGGTTCCACCCGCCTTCTGGAGCTGGCCCATACCATCGAGGAGATGAAAACCATCTGCGCCTGCGGCCGCAAAGCCACCTGCAACGGCCGCAAGGTGAACGGCGAGTTCGTGTTTGAGGGCGCCCAGGTTGCGATTGACACAGTGGACGCTGTAGAGTATCAGAGCCTTTGCCCCCAGTGCTGGTACCGGGAATACCGCGCTTTCCTGAAACGCCACCCCGCGCACCAGTGATCCATTCTTTTATTTCAATCTGTGTTCCGCCCTTTTATATAAGGCAACACCGCACAATTCCCGCCTTGCGGCTTAAGCACCGCTCCGGCAGCTGCGGCACGGCATCTGCGTTGCCAAAATGCTCGATAAGACATCCAGTGTTATCTGCGCTTTTGGCTTAGCATCTGCCGCACCTCGCTCGCCGTATCGGCACTTAGAATTATGCGGTATTGCCTTAAGTAAATGACAACATATATGGCACAAAAGCCGCTGCCCAGCCTTGCAGCACCGCTTTTGTGCCATTTTTGTTTCCAACACTTTGCGGCGCAATTTTCAGAGCACCAAAAGGCTGCATATACAAGATATGTTTTATGTGCAGCAATTTCCATTCCATTTTTCGCACATATTTTGCTATCGCGAATATTTTTTAGCATACTGCATGTCTCCCCATTGCAAATTTTGCACGAATGCGCAAAAGAAGTGCGTTTGCGTACATTTTTTGCGTTACTGAATTTGTGCGTTTGTTTTCTGTGATCCATTTAGCATTTTTACACATTTTCCCCATAATTTCGTTGTAACCGTTTTGCAACATATACAAATACGCACAAATTTCCTCACTTTATGCAAGATTTTGCCGTAATTTTTGTTAGATGCGGGGGCGAGCTGTTTCAGCATTATGTACAAATCATTTCGTCTTGGTTCGTATGTTTTGACATGAGTTGATTTTTTGCCCACTCAATCAAAGCAATATTTGTTTGTTTTCATGATTTACACACTATTTTGGATATTTTTTTGATGTTCACAATTTGCTATTATAATGGCGTTGAATGAAGCGGTTAGTTGTCAGGCCGCTCGTTATAGGAACATTTTTAGGAGGACTAAAACAATGAAAAAGGCAATCGCCCTTGCAATGGCCAGCGTTATGGCTGCTGGCCTGCTGGCAGGCTGCGGCGGCTCCGCTGCCAACAGCACCGCAGCTTCTTCCGAGGCCGCTTCTTCTGAAGCTGCTTCCACCTCTACCGAGGCTGCTACCGAGGCTCACACCGTCAACACCACCGATCCCATCACCCTGACCATCAGCTGGTGGGGCGGCGATGCCCGCCAGGCTGCATACGAGGCTGCCTGCAAGGCATTCACTGAAAAATACCCCAACATCACCGTTGAGTGCACTTACGGCCCGTGGAACGGCTGGGAGGAAGCTCAGTCCACTGCCCTGGCTGCCGGCACCGCTGCCGACGTGATGCAGGTCAACTGGAACTGGCTGTTCCAGTACTCCGGCAAGGGTCAGAGCTTCGTTAACCTGAACGATTACTCCGATGTGCTGGATCTGACCCAGTTCCCCTCTAGCGCTCTGGATGCCTGCACTGTGGCTAATTCCCTGCAGGCTGTTCCCGTCGCTATGGCCGGCCGTATTTACTACTGGAACATGGCAACCTTCAAGAAGGCTGGCCTGGACCACTACCCCACTACTGAGCAGGAGCTGCTGGACACCGCCAAGACCTTCCAGGAAAAGCTGGGCGATGACTACTATCCGCTGGCTGCAGGCCCGCTGGACCGCATGATCATGATGACCTTCTACCTGGAAAGCAAGTACGGCGAGCCCTGGGTTACCGACAGCACCCTGAACTACACCGTTGAGCAGCTGCAGGAAGGTCTGGAATGGATCCAGAGCCTGGAAGATAACCACGTGATGCCCGACCTGAAGACCATGAACGCCGCCGGCGATAAGACCATCACCGATGGTCAGGCCTGGATCACCGGCAAGTACGCCGGCATCTTCACCTGGGACTCCAGCGCACTGAGCGCAAGCCAGAACCTGCCCGACGACGCTGAGTACGTTGTTGGCGACGAAATCAAGTGGGGCGAGGCTGCCAACGGCGGTTTTGCCAAGGTTTCCATGGGTATGGCTATTACCCAGAGCTGCGAGCATCCTGTTGAGGCTGCTGCCCTGATCAACTTCATCCTGAACGAAAAAGAGGGTGCTTCCATCATGGGCACCCAGTGCGGCATGGTTTGCTCCAAGGCCGGCCAGGAATACGCCAAGGAAGCCGGTGCTGTCAACGAGCTGATTCTTGAAGCCAACACCAAGGTCATGGCTTTTGTTGACCAGCCGTTCGACCCCTGCTACGAGAGCACTTCCCTGAAGGACGAGACCAATGGCGTGTACGGCGATGTGTTTGAAGGCTTCAGCTACGATCAGTATGATTCCGCCGAGGCTGCCCAGATCCTGTACGATGGCATCTGCGAAGCACTTGCCTAATCCCCGTTTTCACACTTAACCTTACGCATCAGCAAGGCTGGCCCCGGCCCCATGGCGGTGGGGCCAGCCCTTTATTATGTAACAAGGAGGTTTCCTTTATGAGCGCACCTGCTGCCAAGACAGTGACCCGCACTCCTTTCAAAAAATGGTGTGATGAAAACGTTGGCCTTTTGTTCCTGATTCCCTGGATCATTGGTTTTGTGGTGTTCAAGCTGTATCCGTTTGCCACTTCCCTGTTCTACAGCTTTACGGATATGAACTTCTTTGACGGCATTACCAAGTACGGCCTGATGAACTACATCTACATTTTCACCAACAAAAAAACGCTGACCTCGTTCATCATCACCTTCCGTTATGCCCTCATCACCGTTCCCCTCAAGCTGATTTTTGCTTTGTTCATCGCTTACATCCTGAACTTCAAGATCAAGTGCGTCAACCTGTTCCGTACCATCTACTACATTCCCTCCATCCTGGGCGGCTCTGTTGCCATTGCCGTTCTGTGGAAGGCCCTGTTCAAAGAGGATGGCATCATCAACATGCTGCTCTCCTTTATCGGCATTCAGGGGCCCAGCTGGCTGGCTGACCCCGATTACGCCATGGTCGTTATCATTGTGCTGCGTGTATGGCAGTTCGGCTCCGCCATGGTGCTGTTCCTTGCCGCATTGAAGGGCGTTTCGGTCGACCTGTACGAAGCCGCCACCATCGACGGTGCTTCCAAGACCCGCCAGTTCTTCTCCATCACCGTGCCGATGATCACCCCCGTTATCTTCTACAACCTCGTTACCCAGATTGCTCAGGCGTTCCAGGAATTCAACGGCCCCTACATTATCTTTAATAATGGCGGCCCCCGCGGTTCCGTCACGCTGGTTTCGCTGCTGGTTTACAACTATGCGTTCAAGAGCAACGAAATGGGTATGGCCTGCGCCATGGCCTGGGTCATGTTCATCATCATCGCCCTGCTCACTGTCATCGCATTTGGCAGCCAGAAGCATTGGGTCTACTATGCTGACTGATTGAAGGAGGAATTGATTTATGGGTATGAAAGCACGCGCCAATGTGGCAACCTTCTTCAAGTATTTTGTTCTGATCTTTATGGGCTTTATCATGGTCTATCCGCTGCTGTGGATGGTGGGCTCCACCTTTAAGACCAACGCCGAGATTTTTACCAGCCTTTCCCCGTTTACCGCGCACCCCACCCTGGATGGCTATTATAACGCTGTGACCAAAACTTACGGCGGCGATATCACCATCTGGCGTGCATTCCTGAACACCTACAGCTACGTTATCCCCAAGGTTGTGTTCACTGTTATTTCTTCTGTCATTGCTGCTTACGGTTTCAGCCGTTTCAAGTTCAAGGGCCGCGATTTCCTGTTCGGCGTTATGATCATGACGCTGTTCCTGCCGCAGGTTGTTCTGAACGTTCCGCAGTACATGATGTACAACAAGTTTGACTGGATCAACAACCCCCTGTACCCCGCCCTGTGGGTGCCTTCCCTGTTTGCTACCGAGACCTACTTCGTCTACCAGCTGGTGCAGTTCATGCGCAGCATCCCGCACGACCTGGACGAAGCCGCCGCCATTGACGGCTGCGGCCCGGTCAAGATCCTGTACAAGATCATCTGCCCCATGCTCAGCCCCTCTCTGGTCGCCTGTGCGCTGTTCCAGTTCATGTGGAGCTGCAACGACTTTATGGGTCCCCTGCTTTACGTTACTACCCCGCGCAAATACCCCATGGCAATCTTTGTTAAGCTGTCTATGGACAGTACCAGTGAAGGCATTCAGTGGAACCGCATCCTTGCCTTGTCCCTGATTTCCATTATCCCGCAGCTGCTGGTTTTCTTTGCCGCTCAGGATTCCTTTATTGACGGCATTGCCGCTGGCAGTGTAAAGGGCTAAGGCAACACCGCACAATTCCCGCCTTGCGGCTTAAGCACCGCTCCGGCAGCTGCGGCACGGCATCTGCGTTGCCAAAATGCTCGATAAGACATCCAGTATTATCTGCGCTTTTGGCTTGGCATCTGCCGCACCTCGCTCGCCGTATCGGCACTTAGAATTATGCGGTATTGCCCTAAGCTTCAAGTTTTTTCCAAAACTTTTGATCTTTTTGCGCCCAAACCACCACACAGGCTGCCCCGTACCGCTGCAAAAGGGGTACCGGGCAGCTTTTATTTTGAAAGCTCCGGCCACTGGCTTTTCTCGCTTTTGGCCGTTCCTAATATTCAGGATGCAGCCGGAATAAAAAAGCTTTCGGCTTTCCGCTGTATTCCGGCACATGATGGTGCCTTTTCTGCTGATCCCTTTGCATCGCTCTCCCCTGCCCTGCTTATCCGTTAGGGGCAAAACAAAAGCGGCTGCCTGTTGGCAGCCGCCGAGGGTTGTGGTTTTGTGCTGTAACATTTTTGGCCTTATTTTTCCGGTTTGTTTACCCGCTTGAAATATTGGCGGTACTGCTGGGGCGAAAGCCCTGTGGCATCTTTGAACACCCGCCGGAAATGCGCGCTTGTCATAAAGCCTGTCTTTTCCGCCACGCTGGAAATGCTTTCGTTGGTCTTTTCGATCATGTTCTGCGCCGCTTTGATGCGTACGCCGTTGATGTATTCGATCAGGCTCAGGTTGATGGTCTTTTTGAACAGACGGCTGAGGTAATACGGGCTGATGTAAAACTGGTTGGCAATGCTTGTCAGGGTCAGCTTCTCGGCGTAATGCTCCGCAATATAGCCTTGGATCTGGCTGACGATGCGGTTGGTCACCCGGCCGCTGTCGCCCCCCAGCTCATGCTGGTTTTCGCACATCTTTTTCAGCTGCAACAGCAGCGTGGCCAGCAGCATTTTGCGGGTCACAGCGCTTTCGGAACTGTTTTCGTCCTGCATCTGGATCAGCTGCTGCAGGATGGCGTAGATATAGTTCTGCTGCTTAACCGTGATGTTGCTCAGCAGGTGGTTGTTCTCCTCGCTCATAAAGCTGAACAGGTCAATCTCCGGGAAAGCCCCGCTGATCTCCTGCAGATACTCGCGGCTGAAATTGCACACAATGCGGCTGGTGGGGCCATCCCCTACCGAACCCGTCTTGTGGATCTGGTTTTCCCCAATCAGGATCACATTGCCTGCATTGACGATATAGGCGGAATCCTCAATAAAATAGCGCCGCGCGCCTTCCACTTCATAATACAGTTCATATTTGTGGTGTGTGTGGAAGCTTCCCATATCGTAGCTATGCTCGCGGTCGATCATATCGATATAAAAGTCCACATGGGGGGAATAGGTATATTCCTTGACCATCCTGTTCAAACCTCCCGCCACGCCCCGCCCAAGCATTTTTGCCAGTTTTAGGGCAGAACGCGCTTCAATTTTGTTGATTTATTTCATATTAACACATTTCTTGTTGAATTTCAAAACTTTTTTCATTTTTTATGGAGGAAATTATCGTATGAAACTCGCTCTCGTTCGTGCCTGCACCCGCAGCGCCTGTTTTGAGCTGCAAAACAACACCTGCTATACCGCCCCTGCCCCGTTCCGGGTTCAGCTGAACGGCCAGACTGTGCTGGAAGCCTGCTGCACCAACGTGTTCAGCGTGTTCAGCCTGGAACCCGGCAAAACCTACCACCTGGAAGTGCTTGCCACTGATGGCGATACCGGTACACTGGACTTTGCCACCGCGGCGGAAAGCTTTTTTGTAGATGCTTCCCGCTATGGCCTGGTGAATGACGGCGTGACCGACAACACCGCTTTTTTGCAGGCTGCGCTTTCCACCTGCCCGCCGGGCGGCACGGTGTATGTGCCCGCCGGTACTTACCGCACCCAGAGCCTGTTTTTGTGCAGCAACACCACCCTGTACCTGGAAAAAGGCTGCACCCTGCTGGGCGGCACCGACCGCCGCGAATATCCCATCCTGCCCGGTGTGCTGCCCTGCGCCGATGAACAGCACGAAGCCTATCTCGGCGGCTGGGAGGGAAACCCGCTGGACTGCTTTGCCGGTTTGATCAATGTCATCAATGCCGAAAATGTGACCATCACCGGCGAAGGTTGCATCAACGCCAACGCCGACAACGGCGACTGGTACCAGCACATCAAGGTGAAACTTATCGCCTGGCGGCCGCGGCTCTTCTTTACCAGCAAAGCCAAGAATGTGACCCTGCACGGTGTGGAGGTGTGCAACAGCTTCTCCTGGACCATCCACCCCACCTACTCGGACGGGGTGAACATCCTGCAGCTGCAGATTCACAACCGTGCCGACAGCCCCAACACCGACGGCATTGACCCCGAAAGCTGCAAGAATGTGAACATCATCGGTGATTCCATCCATGTTGGCGATGACTGCATCGCCCTCAAGTCCGGCAAACTCTTCCTTGGCACTGTGATGCATACCCCCTGCGAGAATGTGACCATCCGCAACTGCAACCTGAACCGCGGCCATGGCGGCCTGGTTATTGGCAGCGAGATGAGCGGCGGCGTGAAAAATGTGGTGATGACCCAGTGCCTGATGGACCACACCGACCGCGGCCTGCGCATCAAGACCCGCCGCGGTCGCGGCAAGAACGCCGTGATCGACGGGCTGGTGTTCCGCAACGTGGAAATGCGCCATGTGCTGACCCCATTCGTCATCAACATGTTCTACTTCTGTGACCCGGACGGCAAGAGCGACTATGTACAGAGCCACGAACCCCTGCCGCTGGACGATGCTACCCCCCGCCTGGGCAGCCTGACGATGGAAAATATCACCGCCACCGACGCCGAGTATGCAGGCTGCTGGTTCAGCGGTCTGCCGGAGCAGCCGGTTGAAAAAGTGGAGATGAACAATGTCAGCATCTCCTTTGCCGAAAACGCCGGGGCTGGCCAAGCCGCCATGATGTGCGGTGCCGCCGAATGCAGCAAGCTGGCGATCTGGGCCGAAAACGTGAAGGAGATTCACTTCCACAATGTCAAACTGGAAGGCTATGCAGGCGAACGCCTGAACTTTATCAACGTTGGCAGCTTTAAGGAGGATTAAGCCATGACCCATGAAGAGATTTTGACCACCCTGGGCAATTATGTGGATTATCTGATTGCCGGCAGCTCTGCCGAAGCCCCACTGTGGAACATTGAAAAGGTGCGCAGCGGCAAGCCCAATAAATGGAACTATGTGGACGGCTGCATGATCACCGCCTGCCTGAGCCTGTACAAGACCACCGGGGATGAAAAGTTCCTGAAGTTCTCCCGCGATTTTGTAGACTACTTTGTCAAGGATGGCGGCGAGATCTACACCTTTGACGCCAACGAGCATAACCTGGACAACATCAACCAGGGCAAAAACCTGTTTTCCCTGGTTGATTTGACCGGCGAACAGCGCTACCGGGATGCCATCAACACCATCCGCGCCCAGCTGGACACCCAGCCCCGCACCAAGGATGGCAATTTCTGGCACAAAGCCATCTACCCGTGGCAGGTTTGGCTGGACGGCACCTATATGGCGCAGCCCTTCTACATGGAATACGAGACCCGCTACAACGGCATGAAGGGCTGCCAGGACAGTTATAAGCAGTTCATGAACATCAAAAAGTACATGCGAGACCCCAAAACCGGCCTGTACTACCACGGCTATGATGAAAGCCGCCAGATGTACTGGGCCGATCCTGTAACTGGCTGCAGCGCAAACTTCTGGCTGCGCGCCATGGGCTGGTTCCTGGTTGCCATGGTGGATGTTCTGGAGCGCATGGACGAGCAGATGTATTACGAATACCGCGCCATTATGGCCATGTTCAAGGAAGCCGTGGAGGCCATGATCCAGTTCCAGGATGCCGAGACCGGCATGTTCTGGCAGGTCATTGATAAAGCCGGCGTACCGGGCAACTATCTGGAAACCTCCGGCAGCTCCCTGTTCGCTTACGCCGTGCTCAAAGGCGTGCGGCTGGGCTACCTGCCCAAGCGGTTCCGCGCTTACGGCGAAAAGGCATTCTATGGCACCTGTGACAAATACCTGGGCGTGAACGATAAGGGCGAGCTGCAACTGTCCGGCATCTGCCTGGTAGCCGGTTTGGGCGGCGCCACCCGCCGCGATGGCAGCCTGGAATACTATTTCAGCGAGCCAGTTGTGGAAAACGACGCCAAGGGCGTTGCTCCCCTGCTGCTGGCCTATACCGAAATGATCGTCCAGTAAGGAGGTTCCGCTGTTATGGCCATATTTACCGTTGGTGCCCGCCTGCATGATTACGGTAAGGGCACGCCCGATGAGCTGTTTGGCAAGGTTTCCGCAGACGGGTTTGCCTGCGTGCAGCTGGCCTACAAAAAATGCGTGCCCGGCGTTGCCAGCTATGCGGACGTTACCCCGCAGCTGGTGCAGAACACGCTGGAAGCGCAAAAGAAGCACAACATCGCTGTTGCCGTGCTGGGCACCTATGTGGAGCTTGCCATCGCGGACGAAGTGCAGCGCAGCGCCAACGCAGCGGATTTCAAAAGCCAGCTGGCCGTGTGCAAGGCGCTGAACGCGGGCTGCATTGGCACCGAGACTACCGGCATGCACAAGCAGCCCGCCGGCACCACCCGCGAGCGAGCCCAATATATGCTCTGCAAAAGCCTGGAAACCATTCTGCCGGAAGCCGAGCGCCTTGGCGTGACCGTTGCCATTGAGCCCGTTGTTGGCGACAGCACCAACACCCCGCAGGCAGCGCGGCACATCCTGGATATGATGCAAAGCCCCGCGCTGGGGGTCATCCTGGACATGAGCAACCTGGTCAGCTTTGAGGGCAAGGACAACCAGCAGCCCCTGTGGGACGCCATGGGTGAGCTGCTTGGGGACAAGATCAAGGCCGTACACTTTAAGGGCAAGAACTTTGCGCCGGACGGCACCATGCTGCACACCAGCCTGGAAGATTCCTGCACCGATTACGCCGGTGCCTTTGCCATGCTGCGCCCCCTGCCGCAGCCGTTGCCCGTTCTGCGCGAGGAAGCCGTGCCCGCCCGTGCTGCCAGCGATATTGCTTTTATCAAACAGTTTTTCTAAGGTGTAATGCCGCTTCTTTTTGCCCCACCGGACCGGAGTATTTGCACTGATACCATGGAAGCCTTTTTGTGAAAGGAACCAATTCAATATGGAACGCAAGCTTGTAACCGTTGCCGTGGATGGCAGCGCTGAATTTACCACCCTGACCGCCGCTGCTGCCGCGCAGGACCCCGCCCAGCCGCTTTACTTTGTGCTGGGGGCCGGGACCTATTATGAACGCCCGTTTTTGGAACTGGCGGATTACATCATCACCGGTGCCGGGATGGGGCAGACCGTGATCTCCGCCGGGGCCGCCGGGCGCGACCCCTGGCCCGGCGAGGAGCGCACCGGTACCTTTCGCAGCCAGACGCTTTTCCTTGGCGGCGGCAGCGCCCGGCTGGAGCACCTGACCGTGGAAAACACCGCCGGTGATGGTGCGGACCGCGGCCAGGCGCTGGCGGTATATGCCGATGCCAGCCGTGTGTGCATGGTGGATGTTTCCCTGCACGGCAACCAGGATACGCTCTTCACCGCTCCCCTGCCGCTGGCCGTGCGGCAGAAAAACGGCTTCCGCGGTCCGCGGGAGAACACGCCCCGGCTGGACACCAAACAATACTACCGTGACTGCGAGATTTCCGGCAACATTGATTTCATTTTCGGCGGGGCCAACGCGGTGTTTGACCATTGTCGCATTGTGCCCGTTGCCCACCGCGGCGTTACCAGCTATATTGCCGCCGCCAGCACGCCGCAGGGCAAGCCGGGCTACCTGTTTGCCGACTGCACTGTGCAGGGCAACAGCCCCGCAGGCAGTGTCTATCTGGGCCGCCCGTGGCGGCAGTATGCCCGCGTGTACTGGCTGGACTGCGATTTAAGCGATGAGATCATCCCCCTTGGGTGGGACAACTGGTCTGACCCCGCCAACGAGGAAACCGTTCACTTTGGCGAGTACGGCTCCAAGGGCCCCGGTGCCCCCAAAGCAAGCCCCGCCCGCGCCGGTTACGCCGCCCTGAATGATGAAGCCTCCGCCCAGGAAATGCGCGCCATGCTGGCTGAATTCCGGGCCGACTTCGGTGCAGAAGCGTAACACGCTCTTTGCGGAGCCGCCAATTATAACATTCCACCTCCTCCTAAAAAAGCAGCAAGCCCGCACCGCGTCCCTGTATGCGCCTGCGGGCTTGCTGCTGTCATACCGTCGCTTTGATTCCAGAAAGGATTTTTTATGAGCTATACCAAACTGGACCTTCTGCAGGACCTGGCTGATATGGGCCTGACCGGACAGGAAACCATTCTGATCCATTCTTCCATGAAGTCCATCGGCCCGGTGGACGGCGGTGCCGATACTGTGCTGGATGCCCTGATGGAGTTTTTCCGGCCTGGGCTGCTGCTGTTGCCCACCCACACCTGGCGCACCATCAACGCGGCCAACCCGGTGTTTGATGTGTGCACCTCCCCCTGCTGCGTGGGCATTTTGCCGGAGCTGTTCCGCCAGCGTCCCGGTGTGGTACGCAGCCTGCACCCCACCCACAGCATGGCCGGGTATGGGCAGCAGGCTGTTTCCTACCTCGCAGGTGAGGAACTGCGCAACACGCCCTGCACCCCCGGCGGCTGCTATGACCGCCTGAAAGATGTGGGCGGCAAAATCCTGCTGGTAGGCGTTACCCACGCCCGCAACACCTATATCCACAGCATTGAAGAAGTGCTGAACGTGTCTCACCGCCTGGCCGACCAGCCCATGAAGCTGCAAAGCGTGGATACCGATGGCAGCGCACACACTGTTTATATGCGCTACCACTACAACGCCCAGCAGCCCCATATTTCAGAGGATTTCGTCAAGCTGACGCAGGCCTACCTGGACTGCGGAGCCGCCCAGAACACGCGCTTTGGCGCTGCCAGCTGCATCCTGTGCGATGCCGCCGGCCTGTTCCGCGTCACCCGCCATGTGCTGGCCCCAGACCCGGAGTGCATTGTCACCGCCCCCAGCATCCCACCGGAGCGGTGGGCGGGGTTCCACGCGTAAGGCCGTATGGTTAGTTTATATCAAAGTAAATGCCCCACAGTTGGCGGGCGGATACCGGTCGTGGTTCCGAGCCGTGCATGTGGGGCATTGGTATACCTTCTATTGAGTTTATGTTTTATAGGCAAAGTAGCAAAGTATAGGAAAGAGAATTGATGGCAAGGCTGCCAAACGGGACGATGGCAAGCATCGCCCCCTACAAATTATCTTTTAGGTGCACAACGAATGATTTTATGTTTCTCCGCGGCGGGGTGAGAGCATCCCGCCCTACTGGTATTTTAGAAGGTTAGCCGCGCAGAATAAAATGTTCTGTAGGGAATGGTCTTGACCGTTCCGGGGCCTTGTCCAAATCTGGCATAATGAGA
>UMGC01079487.1_pt1 | contig 13604 bp, 9 predicted proteins | sample 1965151 | NCBI WGS metagenome assembly UMGC01 (sample SAMEA4836061, study PRJEB28245) | human gut metagenome | biome: gut microbiome; material: fecal sample | place: Denmark | collected 2008 | reverse complement strand
CCCCACGGTGCAAAAGTGATGATGCAGCTGCCACTGGCCAAAGACGAAAACGAAAAATAATACCCAAAAAGCAAATCCCCCGCCGGGCAAAGCACTTTGCAGCACCGCCCGGCGGGGGATTGTTATGCTATGTTAAGGCAATACCGCATAATTCTAAGTGCCGATACGGCGAGCGAGGTGCGGCAGATGCTAAGCCAAAAGCGCAGATAATACTGGGTGTCTTATCGAGCATTTTGGCAACGCAGATGCCGTGCCGCAGCCGCCGGAGCGGTGCTTAAGCCGTAAGGCGGGAATTGTGCGGTGTTGCCTTAAATTGTCTGGCGTAAAGCCTGGCTGCCATTACTTCATCAGGTCACAGACCAGCTGTGCGTAGGCAACGGGGTCTTCCAGCGGCAGGCCCTCAATCAGCAGGGCCTGGTCGTACAGCAGCTCGGCGTACTTATTGATCTTGTCGGTGTCACCGGCCTCATGAGCGGCTTTCAGCGCACCGAACACGGCGTGGTTGGGGTTCAGCTCCAGCACCTTGGTGCTCTCCATGCCCTCGCCGCCGGCAGGCATCTTGCGCAGGATCTTTTCCATCTCCATGGAAATACCGCCCTCGCTGGAAAGCGATACCGGGTGATCCTGCAAAGTCGGGTTGACCTTCACATCTTTGATCTTGCCGTTCAGGGCCTTCTTGATCTCCTCAAACAGGTCCTTGTTTTCGGTTGCGGTCTCCTCGGCAGCCTTCTTTTCATCCTCGGTTTCCAGGCCCAGATCGCCGGAGTTGATGTTTTTGAATTCCTTTTCCTTGTAGTCGTGCATGATCTGCAGGCAGAATTCATCCACATCCTCGCTGCACAGCAGCAGGTCATAGCCCTTGCTCAGCACCAGCTGTGCGTTGGGCAGTTTGCCCAGGCGGGCCGCCTCGTCACCAGCGGCAAAGTAAATGGCCTTCTGGCCTTCCGGCATCTTTTCAATATACTCATCCAGCGTGATGAGCTTCTGCTCCTTGGCAGAGTAGAACATCAGCAGGTCGGAAAGCAGGTCTTTGTGCATGCCGTAATCGCCGTAAACGCCAAACTTGATCTGGCGGCCAAATGCTTTCCAGAAGGTTTCGTACTTTTCGCGGTCGTTCACCAGCATGGCGTGCAGTTCGTTCTTGATCTTCTTTTCCAGGCTGTTGCGGATCAGCTTTACCTGGCCGTCCTTCTGCAGCGTTTCACGGCTGATGTTCAGGCTCAGGTCCTCGCTGTCCACAACGCCCTTGATAAAGCTGAAGTAATCCGGCAGCAGGTCAGCGCACTTTTCCATAATCATAACGCCGGAAGCGTACAGGGCCAGACCCTTTTCGTACTCCTTGGTGTAGTAATCATACGGCGTCTGGCCGGGCACAAACAGCAGGGCGGTGTAGGTTGCGGTGCCTTCGGTGCGGCTGGTAATCACGCGCAGCGGGTCGGAATAATCCATGAACTTGCTCTTGTAGAACTCGTTGTATTCTTCCGGCTTTACATCTTTCTTGTCGCGCTTCCAGATGGGCACCATGCTGTTCAGGGTTTCTAGCTCGGTGTAGGTTTCGTACTCCGGCTTATAGTCGTCACCGGCGTCCTCCGGCTTCGGCTTCTGGCGGCTCTTCTCGCGGTACATGGTAATGGGGTAGCGGATGTAATCGCTGTACTTCTTGACCAGGCCGGAGATGGTGTACTCGTCCAGATATTCGCTGTATTTGTCGGTTTCGGTGTCCTCTTTCAGCACCAGGGTGATCTCGGTGCCAACTTCCGGCTTTTCGGCTTCGGTCAGGGTGTAGCCCTCCACGCCGGAGGACGACCACTGCCAGGCTTCCTCGCTGCCCTCCGCGCGGGAAACAACGGTTACCTTGCTGGCAACCATGAAAGCGGAGTAGAAGCCAACGCCGAACTGACCGATGATGTCAATATTCTCGTTCTGATTGCTTGCCTTAAAGTCCTGGCTGCCGGAGCGGGCAATGGTGCCAAGGTTCTTTTCCAGCTCATCCTTAGTCATGCCAATGCCGTTATCGCTGATGGTCAGGGTGCGGTTCTCTTTATCGGCTGCAATATGAATGTGCAGGTCTTCTTTTTTTACGTTGATGGAAGTGTCCGTCAGGCTCTTGAAATACAGCTTGTCGCAGGCATCCGATGCGTTGGAGATCAGCTCGCGCAGGAAGATCTCGCGGTTGGTATAAATAGAATTGATCATCAGGTCAAGCAGCTTTTTGCTCTCGGCCTTAAACTGATGCATTGCCATAGTTACAATGACCTCACTTTTATATATTTTATGGTTTAGCACTCGCGTGCTTTAAGTGCTAAGCATATATTAGCACTCTTACCCGCAAAGTGCAAGTCCTGATTGCCCTTTTTACAAAAAGTTAAAAAACTGTATGTAAAATACAGAAAAAGGCTTTTCAAAGCACATTTTTTGCGCTATCCTAATAACTGTATCTTCATATTTATCATTAGGAGCCTGATGTTATGAAATTTGTAGAACATAAACTTGCCACCGGTGCCATGCTGACCGGCTACCTGCGTGACGAAACCACCGAAATGCCCAGCTACAACACCCGCCCGGCAGTGCTGATCCTGCCCGGCGGCGGCTACCGCTACTGCTCCGCGCGCGAAGCGGACCCTGTTGCCGTCCAGTTTTTGCAGGCCGGCTACCATGTGTTCACCCTGATTTATTCCACCGACCACGCCCCGCTGCTGTGGCAGCCGCTGACCGAAGCCGCGTCCGCCATCCTGTACCTGCGCCGGAATGCGGCGGACCTGCGCATTGCGGCGGATAAGATTACCATCGTTGGCTTTTCTGCCGGTGCCCACCTGGCGGCTTCCACCGCCCTGCTGTGGGATGCAGCTCCCGTGCAGCAGGCCCTTGGTATTACCGGAACCGAAGCCCGCCCCAATGCGGTGGTGCTGGGGTACCCCGTTATCACCAGCGGCAAGTTTGCCCACCGCGGCTCTTTTGAGAACCTGTGCGGCGCAGATGAAGCCCTGCTGCAGACCATGAGCCTGGAAAACCAGGTGCGCCCCGATGTGCCGCCTTTCTTCATCTGGCACACCGTGGAAGATCAGGCTGTGCCCGTGGAAAACAGCCTGCTGCTGGCGGGCGCCCTGAAAGAAAACAACGTGCCGTTTGAGCTGCACCTGTTCACCCATGGCGGCCATGGCTCCAGCACCTGCACCAACGAGGTCAACACCCCTAACAAGCATAACAATGCCTGGCTGCCCCTGTGCATGGGCTGGCTGGGGGAGACCCTGGATTTTACCCTGTGATTTGAGCAGCCCCATTAAGAAGCTGTTTTTGTAACCCTATTATTAAGGAGGTTATACCATGAAGATCATGTTTTATGCCCTCCGTCCTTTCGACGAGCAAGCCTATTGTGAGCCATACAGCAAACAGTACGGCATTGATTATGCCTATACCGCAGAGGTCCCCACGCCGGATAACCTGGAACTTGCCAAAGGCTGCGATGCCGTCAGCACCAACCCCTGCCTGATTGCACCGGAATATCTGGAAGCCTGGGCCGCGATGGGGGTCAAATTCCTACCCTGCCGCAGCATTGGCTATGACCATATTCCGCAGCAGAAAGCCAAGGAGCTTGGCATGCGCATCTCCCATTCCTGGTATCCGCCGGCAGGTGTGGCCGATTATGCCATTATGCTGATGCTGATGTGCAACCGCAAAGTGGGCCAGATTCTGCGCCGTGCCGATGCCCAGGATTATTCCTTAAGCGGCAAGATGGGCCGCGACATCACCCGTATGACGGTGGGTGTGATCGGCACCGGCAACATTGGCCGCACTGTGCTGCGCCACTTGAGCGGCTTTGGCTGCAAGCTGCTGGCTTACGACCTGTCCCCCAACGATGAAGCCCGCCCGTATGCCGAGTATGTGGATCTGGATACCCTGTACAAGAGCTGCGATATCATCACTCTGCACACCAACGCCACCGCCGCCAACCGCCATATGATCGATGCCGACGCTATTGCCAAGATGAAAAACGGCGTTGTGCTGATCAACACCGCCCGCGGCACCCTGATTGATCCGGAAGCGCTGATAAACGGGCTGGAAAGCGGCAAGATCGGCGCAGCCGGCCTGGACGTTGTGGAAAACGAGAACGGCCTGTTCTACTTTAACCATATGGGCGATGCGTTGCAGAACCGCGAACTTGCCATGCTGCGCAGCTTCCCGAATGTGATCTTTACCCCGCACACCGCGTTTTATACCGATGTGAACGTGGCCAGCATGGTGGAAAGTGCCTTTAAGGCTGTGCGCGCCATGGCGGATGGCGAACAGACCCCACTGGAGGTGCGCCTGTGACAGAACCGGGCCGTGCCGAATCTGCCGCTGCGCTGGCCCAGTGCCCGCGGCTGGCGGCAGGGGAGCCATTTGACTTTGTCTGTGCAGGCTGCGGGGACTGCTGTCGTAACCGGCGGGACCTGGTGCTTTCCGGTTATGACCTGTACCGCATTGCCCGCCGCCTGGGCCTGCCCCCACGCTTGACAGCGGATGCCTTTTGCAAGCAGGAGTTTGCCCCGCAGACCCTTTTGCCTGCCGTGGTGCTGCGCCCCAATGCCCGCACAGGCAACTGCCCCTTTTTTGAGGCCGATGCCTGCACCATCCACGCCGCCCGCCCGCTGGCCTGCGCTCTTTACCCGCTGGGCCAGGCCATTGACCCGGCAACAGCCGCCATGGAATATTACGTGCAGCTGCCATTGTGCGGTGCCCGCGTATCCACGCAGGAACAGCGCACCCTGCAAAATTACCTGGACGATGCCGCCATCACCGCCCGCGCCGGGATTGACGCCCGGTGGGCTGTGGTGTGTACCCAGCTTTCGGATAAGCTGCAGCAGGCAGGCGGACGCGAAAACCCGCGCTACCAGCCCGCCGCCCGCCGCATTGCACGCGCCCTGTATTTTGATTATTCCATCCAGGATGATTTTTACCCCCAGTTCAACGCCAACACCCAGGCGCTTTGGCCGCTGCTGGATAAAATGCTGTGAGATCAACCATCAGCGGCTCGGTAAGCGAGACATTGATGGTTGCAAGAACAAAAAATAAAATGTATTATGAAGTATTATGAAGAGGAGGGAAAACTATGGAACCCAAACTGTTATGCGGCCTGCTGCTGACGTTGGTTGGCCTTGTGTTTTCTTCGATCTGCTTTATCTATGCCGTTATGAACCCCTGGAACTATAATGGCATTAACGGCCTGCTGGGCAGCTTTTTGGGTACCCAAACGCTGGTGCCGTTCATCATCTCCACAGCGGCCATGTGCGCGGGGCTCATCCTCTGCTTCTATGTGGCGTTCCACAAGGACAATAAGGATAAATAACCTGAAGCCATAATAAAATCATAAAGCAGCAGCCCCCGCACCGATGATTTTGTGCGCACATCGGTACGGGGGCTGCTGTCTATTATAAAACGGATGTTAAGAAAATGGCTTGTTACAGGTTGGTGTAGCCCATCAGGCTCTTATCCACCTCGGCGGCGGTATCGCGGCCTTCGCGCAGGGCCCAAACAACAAGGCTCTGGCCGCGGCGCATATCGCCGCAGGTAAATACATGGGGCACGTTGGTGGCGTACTTAGTATCGGCAACGGTGCCGCGCTTGGTCAGGTCAACGCCAAACGCTTCGGCCACATAGGGCTGGCAGCCGGTAAAACCGGCGGCAATCAGCACCAGGCCGCACTCGATGGCAAATTCTTCACCGGTGGGCACCATGGCGCGGCGGCCGGTGGCTTCATCCACCACTTTGCTTTCCAGCTTGGCAATCAGCGCACCGCAAACCTGACCGGCTTCGTCCTTATAGAACTCTTTGACCGTGGTCTGGTAAATGCGCGGGTCGCTGCCAAACACGGCAATGGCTTCCTGCTGGCCGTAATCGGTTTTCAGCACCTTGGGCCATTCGGGCCAGGCGTTGGCGGCGGTGCGTTCTGTGGGCGGGCAGGGCATCATTTCCAGCTGGGTCACGCTTGCGCAGCCCTGGCGGATGGCGGTGCCGACACAGTCGTTGCCGGTATCGCCGCCGCCGATGACCAACACCTTTTTGTCCTTGGCACTCACGGCCTTGCCATCGGAAAAGCCGGAATCCAGCAGGCTGCGGGTCACGCTGGTCAGGTAATCCACGGCAAAGTAGATACCCTGTGCATCGCGCCCCGGGGCGTTGATGTCACGCGCCTGCTTGGCACCGCAGGCCAGCACAACGGCATCGTGTGCATCCAGCACATCCTGGGCAGGGGTGCTGCCGCCAACATCGGCGCAGGTTACAAAGTCAATGCCCTCGGCCTTCATAATGTTCACGCGGCGGTCAATGACCTGCTTTTCCAGCTTCATGTTGGGGATGCCGTACATCAGCAGGCCGCCCACGCGGTCCTCACGCTCGTATACGGTCACTTTGTGGCCGCGCTTGTTCAGGTAATCGGCAACCGCAAGGCCGGCAGGGCCGGCACCTACCACGGCAACGGTTTTGCCGGTGCGGGTCGGGGGCGGGCAGGCGGTCAGCAGGCCGGATTCATAGCCATATTCTACAATGGCGTGCTCGTTCTCCTTCACGGTAACAGGGCTGCCGGTGGTGTAGCCGCAGGTGCAGGCAGCTTCGCACAGAGCGGGGCATACCCGGCTGGTAAACTCCGGGAAGCGGTTGGTGGCGCGCAAGCGATGTACAGCCAGATCCCACTTGCCCTGGTAGACCAGGTCGTTCCATTCGGGGATCAGGTTGTTCAGCGGGCAGCCGCTTGCCATGCCGCCAATCATCATGCCAGCCTGGCAGAACGGTACGCCGCAATCCATGCAGCGGGCACCCTGCGCCTGCTGTTCATCCTGCGGCAGCGGGATGTGAAATTCGTTAAAGTTCTGAATGCGTTCTTCGGGCGGCAGCTCCGTGCTGGTCTGCCGGGCAATTTCCATAAATCCTGTCGGTTTTCCCATCGTTTGCGCCTCCCTTATTTGTTAGCAGCGTTCTTCATTGCATAGAACGCTTCGATTTGTGCCTGCTCGCTGTCTTCGCCTTTTTCTTCCATCTGGGCAATCAGGCGCAGCATCTTGTCATAGTCATGGGGCAGGACCTTTTTGAACTTGGGCAGATACTCGCCAAAGTTATCCAGGATTTCCTTGCCGCGGGGGGAGCCGGTAGCTTCCACATGCTCACGGATCAAATCCTTCAGCAGCGAAACATCATACTTGTGCTCCACCGGCTCCAGGCTGACCATGTCTTTATTGACGCGGGTGTAGAAATCCCAGTCCTCATCCAGCACATAGGCGATGCCGCCGCTCATGCCGGCTGCAAAGTTTTTGCCGGTCTTGCCCAGCACCACCACGGTGCCGCCGGTCATATATTCGCAGCCGTGGTCGCCGACGCCTTCCACAACAGCGGTAGCACCGGAGTTGCGCACGCAGAAACGCTCGCCAGCTACGCCGTTGATGAACGCTTTACCAGCGGTTGCACCGTAGAGGGCAACGTTGCCAATGACAATGTTCTCGCTGCGGTCATAGGTGACATCCTTGGGCGGGTAAACGATCAGCTTGCCGCCGGAAAGGCCCTTGCCCATATAGTCGTTGGAATCGCCAACCAGTTCCAAGGTCAGGCCAGCGGGGATAAAGGCACCAAAGCTCTGGCCGCCGTACCCGTTGCAGATCACATGGAAGGTATCTTCCGGCAGGGTGTTGCCAAACTTGCGGGTGATCTCACTGCCAAAAATCGTGCCGAACGCGCGGTCAGTGTTGCCAACTTCCAGTTCAACGGTCATCGGCTTGGGCTCTGCCATGTCAAAGCTCTTCTTGAACTTCTTCATCAGCACGCGCATATCCGGTGTTTTTTCCAGGCCGAAGTTGTAAACATCCTTGGCGTTGAAGTGTACGCTGCTGTTTTCCACCAGCGGGTTTTTCAACAGGGCAGTCAGGTCCATCTCGCTTGCGCGGGAACCAGCCGGGGCATCCTTGACTTTCAGCAGGTCGGTGCGGCCAACCAGTTCATCCACGGTATGCACGCCCAGGCGGGCCATGTATTCGCGCAGATCCTCGGCCATAAAGCGCATAAAGTTGATGATGTATTCCGGCTTGCCCTTAAAGCGCTTGCGCAGCTCGGGGTTCTGGGTGCAGATGCCCATGGGGCAGGTATCCAGGTTGCACACGCGCATCATTACGCAGCCCATGGCAACCAGCGGGCCGGTGCCAAAGCCGAACTCTTCAGCGCCCAGCATGGCGGCAATGGCCACATCGCGGCCGCTCATCAGCTTGCTGTCGGCTTCAATGCGCACGCGGGAGCGCAGGCCGTTCATGATCAGGCTCTGGTGTGCTTCGGCAAGGCCCAGCTCCCACGGCAGGCCCGCATTGTGGATGGAGTTGCGCGGTGCAGCGCCGGTACCGCCGTCAAAACCGGAAATCAAAATCACTTCGGCGCCGGCCTTGGCAACGCCGGCGGCAATGGTGCCGACACCGGCTTCGCTGACCAGCTTGACGTTGATGGCAGCCTTGCGGTTGGAGCATTTCAGGTCATAGATCAGCTGGGCCAGGTCCTCAATGGAGTAGATATCATGGTGCGGCGGGGGAGAGATCAGGCCCACGCCGGTGGTGGAGTGGCGGGTCTTGGCAACCCAGGGGTAAACCTTGCCGCCGGGCAGCTGGCCGCCCTCGCCGGGCTTTGCGCCCTGTGCCATTTTGATCTGAATCTCACTGGCGGAAACCAGATACTTGCTGGTCACGCCAAAACGGGAGGATGCCACCTGCTTGATGGCGCTGTTGCGCTCGGTGCCAAAACGGTCTTCGGCTTCGCCGCCTTCGCCGGTGTTGCTCTTGCCGCCGATGCGGTTCATGGCAACGGCCATGCACTCGTGGGCTTCCTCAGAAAGGGCGCCATAGCTCATGGCAGCGGTCTTGAAGCGGTGTACGATGGAATCCACGCTTTCCACTTCGTCCAGCGGGATACCGGCGTCAGGATAATTGAAGTCCAGCAGGCTGCGCAGGTGCATGGCATCGCCGCCCTCGGCGTTCACGGCATCGGTGTAAGCCTTGAACTTGTTGTAATCGCCGGTCCAGCAGGCCTGCTGCAGCAGGTGGATGGTCAGCGGGTTGTACAGATGATCTTCGGCCAGCTTGCCGCTGCGGAGCTTGTGCTCACCCAGGCTGGTCAGCTCCATGCTGATATCCAGGCCCAGAGGGTCGAATGCCTGCTTGTGGCGGGCTTCCAGGTCGTTCTGGATGTCGCGGATGGTAATGCCGCCCACACGGCTGACGGTGTTGGTAAAGTACTTATCCACTACCTCGTTGCTCAGACCCAGCGCTTCAAAAATCTGGCTGCCCTGGTAGGACTGGATGGTGGAAATGCCCATCTTGGAGGCAATCTTGACGATGCCGGCCAGAACGGCTTTATTGTAGTCGTTCACGGCGGCATAGTAATCTTTGTCCAGCAGACCCTCATTGATCAGCTCGCCGATGGTCTCCTGTGCCAGATAGGGGTTGATGGCGCAGGCACCGTAGCCCAGCAGGGTGGCAAAATCATGAATCTTGCGGGGCTCACCGCTTTCCAGGATCAGGGCCATGGCGGTGCGCTTGCGGGTACGAACCAGATACTTGGAAACTGCGCCCACAGCCAGAAGGCTGGGGATGGCGACATGGTACTCATCAATTTCGCGGTCAGACAAAATCAGGATGTTGGCACCATCGCGGTAGGCGCGGTCCACATCAACGAACAGACGGTCAATGGCCTTTTCCAGGTCGGTGTTCTTATAGTAGCAGATGGAGATGGTTTCCACCTTAAAGCCGGGAACCTTCATGGCCTTGATCTTCATCAGGTCGGTTTCGGTCAAAATGGGGTTGGTGATTTTCAGCACCTTGCAGTTCTCGGCGTCCTCTTCCAACAGGTTGCCCTGTGCGCCAACGTATACGGTGGTGGAGGTCACGATCTTCTCACGCAGGGCGTCGATGGGCGGGTTGGTGACCTGGGCAAACATCTGCTTAAAATACTCAAACAGCGGGGGATGGGTGTGGCTCAAAACGGCCAGCGGGGTATCGCTGCCCATGGCACCGGCAGGCTCTGCGCCGTTCTTTGCCATCGGCAGGATCATGGTGGAAACATCCTCGTACTGGTAGCCGAATGCTTTCTGCAGCCGCACCAGCTCGTCATGCTCGTGGCTGGGCACACGCTCGTTGGGAATCTTCAAATCGGCCAGGTTGACCAGGTTGCGGTCCAGCCATTCGCCGTAAGGCTCGCGGCTGGCGTAATCGGCTTTCAGGCTTTCGTCGTCCACCAGCTCACCCCTGGCGGTATCCACCAACAGCATTTTGCCGGGGCGCAGGCGGTCCTTGCGCACGATTTCTTCGGCGGGAATATCCAGCACGCCGACCTCACTGGAAAGGATCAGGCGGCCGTCTTTGGTGATATAGTAGCGGCTGGGGCGCAGACCGTTGCGATCCAGCACAGCGCCCATCACATCGCCGTCACTGAACAGGATGGAAGCGGGGCCGTCCCACGGTTCCAGCATGGTGGCGTAATACTGATAGAACGCACGCTTTTTGGGGTCCATACTATGGTTGTTTTCCCACGGTTCGGGGATAGTGACCATAACAGCCAGCGGCAGCTCCATGCCGTTCATAACCATAAACTCCAGCGTGTTATCCAGCATGGCGGAGTCGGAACCACCCTGGTTCACAATGGGCAGAACCTTGGTCATATCCTCTTTCAGGTAGTTGGAACCAATGGTTTCCTCGCGGGCCAGCATGGTATCCACGTTGCCGCGGATGGTGTTGATCTCGCCGTTATGCAGGATAAAGCGGTTGGGGTGGGCGCGGTTCCAGCTGGGTGCCGTGTTGGTAGAAAAACGGCTGTGCACCATGCCGATGGCAGATTCATAATCTTCGCTCTGCAAATCGGGATAGAACAGGCGCAGTTCTTTAACCAGGAACATGCCCTTGTACACAATGGTGCGGCTGGAAAGACTGCACACATAAGTATCCTGGCTGGACTGTTCAAACACGCGGCGGGCAACATAAAGCTTGCGGTCAAAGTCAATGCCGGGCTTTACGCGGGCCGGGCGTTCCACAAATGCCTGCCAGATGCTGGGCATGCAGGAACGTGCCTTGTGGCCCAAAATTTCCGGGCAGGTGGGCACTTCGCGCCAGCCAAGGAAGTTGAGCCCCTCTTTTTTGCAGATGATCTCAAACAGCTTTTTGTCCTGGTTGCGGTTCAACTCTTCCTGTGGGAAAAAGAACATGCCAATGCCGTAGTCACGCTCGTTGCCCAGCGTAATGCCGGCTTCTTCGGCAGCTTTTTTGAAGAACTTGTGGCCGATCTGCAGCAGGATACCGACACCATCGCCGGTTTTGCCTTCGGCATCCTTACCGGCACGGTGTTCCAGGTGCTCCACGATCTGCAAAGCATCGTCGATCGTTTTGTGGGTTTTACGGCCCTTGATATCCACAACTGCACCAATGCCGCAGTTGTCATGTTCAAACCGCGGATCATACAGCCCGGCGGGGGCCTTGCGCTCTGTAAAGTTTTCCATCCGTTTTTTGCTCCTTCCCGTAATTTCCTGCGGGGCCGGGCGGGAACGCACATTTCCCAACCTGGCATAGATACGAAAAAAGACGTTCCCCAACGGGTACACTAACCCGTTTGTGGGAACGTCTTTGTTCTTATATGTACTATACCACACCAGTAGGGGAATGGCAATCATCAAACAAAAGATTTTTATGAAATTAACGCAAAAACCTTATTTGCTTTGCTTTGCAAGGATCAAACTTAATAAAATTAAGCTGCGGCAATAACTGCCGGGCAAAACGGTGTGTTATTTGCCGTTTGCAGCCTGCTGCTCTTTCAAAACAGCCAGGATCTCGGTCAGCAGCTCCTCCTGCGTCGGGGCCTTAGGGGCTTCCGGCTCGGCGGGCTTTTCTTCTTCATGCTTGCCCAGGTCCATGAGCTTGTTCATAGCTTTCAGCATACAGAACAGAACGAATGCCAGAATGATAAAGTTAATGACGGCAGAGATGAATGCACCGATGCCCAGGTTGATGTCAAACGGCAGGTGCAGCACAACATCACTGAAATCTGTCTGGAACAAAATGCCAATGATGGGGTTGATGATGTTGTCCGTCAAAGAAGTGACCAGCGTGGAGAATGCGCCGCCGATGAGAACACCGATGGCCATGTCCATCATGTTGCCTTTCAGGGCAAAAGCTTTGAACTCTTCCAGGAACTTTTTCATAATGTGTTTCCTCCTGTATGGATAAATTTTTCAGGGCCATGCCCCACACAGGCTGCAAACGGGGCATGGGGCCCGGATTCCAAAATGAAAAGTTACTTCAGCAGCTTGGCTACAGCGTCTGCCGCGCCGTCCAGATAATCCCCGGCAAAGGTTTCAATCATGCCGGCGTCCGCCTCTTTGGCAAATTCGGGGTTCAGCGGCATTTTGGCCAGCACGGGCAGGTGGTACTTCTTGCCGGTCTCGTCCACATGGCTGTCGCCAAACACGTTGATATGCTTGCCGCAGTCCGGGCAGAGCACATAGCTCATGTTTTCCACAATGCCAAGGATGGGAACCTTCATCATTTCGGCCATCTGCACAGCCTTGCCAACGATCATGCCGACCAGCTCCTGCGGACTGGATACAATAATGATGCCGTCTACCGGCAGGGTCTGGAACACGGTCAGCGGCACATCGCCGGTTCCCGGAGGCATATCGACAAACAAAAAGTCAACGTCGTCCCAGATCACTTCCTGCCAGAACTGCTTGACCGCACCGGCAATCACGGGGCCGCGCCACACAACGGGGGCTTCCTCATCTTCCAGCAGCAGGTTGATGGACATGATCTTGATGCCGGTGTGGCTTTCCACCGGGTTGATGCCGTCCTCGGTGCCCATGGCCGGGCCATGAACGCCGAACAATTTGGGGATGGAAGGGCCGGTAATGTCAGCATCCAGCACGCCGACCTTGTAGCCTTTGCGGCGCATGGAAACAGCCATCATGGCGCTGGTCATGCTTTTGCCAACGCCGCCCTTGCCGGAAACAACGCCGATTACTTTTTTGATGTGGCTTTTTGCGTGCGGCAGTTCATGCTGCGGCGCACGGCTGGAACAGTCAGCGTGGCAGTTGCTGCAATCGTGGGTACATGCTTCACTCATGTGGGTATAGCTCCTTTTATCTGTGCCGGGCGGGGCGCTGCAACTGCCCCGCTTCGGCACCGTTCTCCGTTTTGCGGCATGGGCCGCACTTTATTAGTGTACCGCGTCAGAGCACAAAATGCAAGTACTATCAAAACGAATAGCACGCCAAACCAGCAAAAATGTCCGAATTGTATGGGTGATACTTCTTCATAGAACCCTGCCATAAACCGCAGCGATGCAGAATATACTGGCTTTATACGGGCAAAGGGGGCGGCAAAAACGGCACTGCGGGGGAAAACCTATCTGAAAAATGCAGCACTGCTGACAGTGGCGGGCTTTGCGCTGCGGGCGCTGGGCATGGTGTTCCGGGTGTTTGTGGCTGCGCGCCTGGGGCCGGAGGGTATGGGCCTGTACCAGCTGATCTTATCCGTCTATATGGTGTTTGTTTCGCTGGCTTCGGCGGGCATCAATGTGGCGTCCACACGGCTGGGTGCGCAGTGCCTGACCCGTGGGCG
>UMGC01052776.1_pt1 | contig 13609 bp, 29 predicted proteins | sample 1965151 | NCBI WGS metagenome assembly UMGC01 (sample SAMEA4836061, study PRJEB28245) | human gut metagenome | biome: gut microbiome; material: fecal sample | place: Denmark | collected 2008 | reverse complement strand
CCAGCAACAGTAGGGCGCGCCGTCTGGGATTTCTTTTTTACACCTGATGCACTCCATGTTTCCCTCCACGTTCTTTTCGGATCGCGTAGAAAGTAATTGCAGAAGCCAGAACTGAACCTACGATCAGGGCGATACACGCCCATGCGGTTACGGTCAAATCTCCATCGCGAATGAGGCCTGCGTTCCGAATCTGCGCATCCGTTACAAGGCAGGCAATCAGGGTAAAGGAGAGCAGCAAGCAAAATAGGGCGAGAACGTAACACATTGTATGTGTAGACCTTATCTGCGCGCTCTGTAGGGCTGTTGCTGCCTCCAGCTTGGCGTTTTCAAGCTCGACATGATGGATCTGCTTGGTCAGCTTTTCCGGGCTTCCGACGAAATTTTCAAGGCCGAACAGCTCGTCGAGCGACAGACCAAGCGTTTTACATATTGCGGCCGAGTTATAAAGCCGTGGATCCGCTTGTGTTCCAGCATATAATCGGCTCACGGTAGAGAAGGAAACCCCAGACTTTTCCGACAGCTCTTCCAGCGTCATTCCGCTTTGATCTTTCGCTTTTCTGATTCTCCCATGATACGCGCCGATAAACGGCGCGAGTTCCTGTATTGCGGACATTGGTGCGCCTCCAATCGCAGATTGTATTGTTATTTCTTACATTCTCCGTGTTAAAACGCAAACTATGAGAAGAAAACGCAAAAATCGGGCTTTTCTTACAAACATTATCTGGTACAATGAAAACGTAGCAGATAGTTCCTGAATCCGGCATCTGTTGAAATGGCCCCACCGTATGTTCCAGATACGATGGGGCCGGGCAAACCGAATATTATATCAAATCATCAGTCCCATAAACTGTACACCATTGGATTCCTGATTCCCAAAAATAACGCGGTCTGTTTGTTTATAATACCATGTTGATTTTTAGAACAATCGTTCTATAATAAATGACAGGAGGAAAAAATATGGAGTGCATCAACATCCGGGTAAACAATGGGCGGGTCGACGTGACGGTCGACGGCGCGAAGCTGACGGACGTGCACAGCGTCAGCGTGGACTACATCAAGGGTATTCCGCTCCTGTTTTCCTGCGTCGCGGACGTAGGCCGGGAGCAGGACGAGCGGCGGGAGCCACACGTACTGCATTGATCTGAATCATCTTGGATTGCAAGTGCCGCAAGCTCCGTATCCGGCGGCTATGGCGTCGTCAGAGGAATCGAACCAGATTTCGTTTTCACTTAGTATTTTTTTGGCCCATCGGCAACTCGGTTTGTGGAATTTGTCGCTATCCTTGCTTGCGACGAATTTTCCAGCGGACTTACCCTGAGAAGGATCTGGAGAAGTAGTTTCCATAGGGGGGTCTGCCTCGCTGACGTCGGAATTGACGTCAGAAGAGAGCGCATCTGGATTGACATCCTTTGAATTTGCTTCCTGCAAGAGATTGCCGGACTGATCTATAAAGCGGACATTGATATTATCAACCGGCTCACCCGTGCTGAAATAGTGGTACAGGCCGCCGCTCATATAGAACACCAAGGTCATGAGAGATTCCTGAAGGTTTACAGTGTCGGAAGACAGCGTGACGGTGAATTTTGTGTAGTCATCGGAGGAATCAATCGCAGTGACGTTCGGGTAGTCCTCAGAGCCTACCATATCGGCAAGGCTGCTGTCAAGCTGCTGTGCCATATCCTGCATTAGTTTTTTATGGCAGGCCTCCGTCATGATATATGTGACGGAGCCGTCTGCATTCAGCGTGGCGGATTTAAAGCCGTCTGCTTGCTCGACTTTTGCGTCAAGCTTCTCCTGCGTGACGTCTTCGCCTATGTAGTCGGACGGAATTGTGATTTCGACTGTCCCGCCGCCGAACAACGTCCCGGAGTGCTTTTCCACGTTGAAGGATTGCGAAGATTGTTCAGGTGCATCCTGCGCGATGGACTGTTCGGGCGTTTCCGGCGTCTGGGAAACCGCCTCCTGTGCCTGTGCGGGCGGCTGATCCGCCTGCTTAGACTGCTTCGGAAAGAACAAGATGCCGAGAGCGGCCAATACGGTGACTCCGATCAGAATAAAATTCCTCGAAGAGCCGGTCTTTCTCCTGTTTTTTGCGCCGCATACCTTGCAAACGCGTTCACTGGCGTTGATCTGAGCGCCGCAGGAGCGGCAGATCATCTTCCGGTTCGGCGTGTCACAGTGCGGGCAGAACTTCTCCTGTTCCGGGAACTCTGCCCCGCATCTTGGGCACTGCACAATATATTCATTTTTAGTCATCAATGCGGCACTCCTTATATGGTTTGTAAACAATTACATATTACCACTTAGAACCAGCAGCCGCAATGTAGAAGCTGCACAAAAATAAACGTCGGAATTTGGAAGAATGGAGATAGGAGCTGAAATGAACGAAAGAGAAGCCGCGACAATCAAGGAATTGGTGGAAACTATATCAAGATTCACGCCCGAAAAACTCAATCTTTTTCTATCTGCTTCGCAAGATTTAATAGAGCGGATGCAAGTTCGGGACGATTCATGCAAATCCGAATAATCTGCTGGATATCCTCCGGCAAGTCACGAATAAGCGCTTCGCCATCGGCGGGGCGCTCTTTTTTTTTGCCTTTGCCCATCAGTTCTTCTACTGTTACGCCGAAGTAGTCGGCGATTTTTTGCGCATTTACGTCAGAGGGTTTTGTCTTCCGCGCTTTCCAACAGCTTATTGTTGACTTGTCAATTCCGAGTTCTCGGCCAACGTATGCAGGGGTTTTGTTTACAGAAGCGCAAAGCGCAACAAAGTTGTCATAAAACACAATAATACACCTCTGGAATTGTTAAATACGACGAAAGTTGAATTAGTTTGCAAATAGCGGTTGACAGTTGAGAATGTTTGATGTATTATTGCCTTGTGGTTGAAAAAGTTTGCAACAGACAAGACCCAAGCAAATCAACGCTTGCGCCAATGCTAATGTGTTTCTCGCAAATTCATAGTAGCACAAACAGTAAACAATTTCAACAATAAATTTCAAAAGTTGACTGCGGCGAAAAGAAAAGCCGCCCGTGGTTCGTTCACGAGCGGGTTTCCCCAGAGTTGTTTACCAGAACGCGCTGCACAGGATGGTCGTCTGCATTACTTTGCATCCGTCCGAATTGGTAGAGTTCTTTCCACCGGCTCGGCAATGCCATCCTGACACAAAACGAACTTACGCTTCTATGACGCGCCGCTCACTTTGGCAGTTCTGGCGCTGCCCCTTGCCCTAACGCATCACGCCGTTTCTTTGGTCTGGAACTGGCAAGTTCAAAAGTTTGGTCATGAAAACCACCTCCCGAATTTACCTAAAAGGGCTAAGGACAGTATAGCACGTCTGGGGCGTTGCAGTCAACAATTTTAACAGAATGGAGGTGTGTATATGCCTGAAAAATGGACAGGCGTACTGATCGGGAAAATGCACAATGCGCGTGTTTCATACGACGATCTTGCCGCAGAGCTTGGACTTACAAAAGGCTATCTGTCCATGATCTTGAACGGGAAAAGAAATCCGCCGGGCGCAAGGAAGCGCTTGGAAGACGCGGTTAAGGCCGTGATCGAACGCAGAAAGGAGGAAAAATGACGCTGGACGATATCCGGGCAATGTCAAAGCCCACAATCCTCGCAAGCGAGGCGGCGCAGGTGCTCGGCTGTACCCCGCAATGGCTTCGCTTGATGGCGAGGGAACAGCCTGAAAAGCTGGGCTTCCCGGTTTGCTGCACAAGCAAGCACAGAGTAAAGATCCCGAGAGAGCCGTTTTTGCGGTTTCTCGGAGCATGAGGAGGAACAAATGAAAGTTAGAACTGCCGGGAACAGGAACAGAAGGAGGATGCAACATGGCGGAAGTGAAGACCTACACCCTGACGCTGGATGCGCAGGAGCTGCATGATCTGATCGAGGTGGCGATGGTGTGTGAGTGCCAGGCGGCGCAGATCATTAACGGACTCAAGCGCAAGGGGCTGGACATGGACGCGCAGAAGCTCGTGATACAAAACGCCCGTCTGGCGCGGCTCGTCAGGCGGATGCAGGAGGTAAAGAAACCATGTACAGATTGATCTTAAGCGCGACTGAGCTGGAGGTGATCGAGTGCGCACTCCGCTGCACGGCATACGAAGATCACCGGAGGGCGGAAAGGCTCGAAGCGCGGTTCGGAGGCTGGGGCGATGCAGAAATGCGCAACCTAATTGAAACCTACAGGCAGGACGCTGAAGATGAGAGACGCCTCGCAGATACGATCTTCGAGCGGGCGGAAATGCTGGACACGAAGGAGGAAACCAATGGATAACGGGAAGGTACACGTCGAGATCGGCATGGACGGCAAAAAAACGGTATCTGCGCTATCCGGCAGCGCGCTGGAACTGAGCGCTGCTGCCGCGCGAATCCTGAACATATTTTATGCCGCGTTCTGCCAGCGGGGAATAGGCGAGGAATTCAAGGAAACCATGCGCTGCTGCGTGAACCGGGAGGACAGCCCGGTATGGAGGAAGGAGTTGACAGAATGAGAACCAATCTTGCAGAACGGCTCGGGTATGAGCCGGAGGAAACGACCGAGGAACGCCGGGAGCGGCTGCGGGAGGAATTGGAGGCCCGCAAGGCGGCGCGGCGGATCGTCAAGGGCCTGTGCCTTTGGGCGAGCGGCGCGGCGATGATCTTGGCCGCAATGGCCGGGACGGCGGAAATGACGTATGAATGCGTCGTGACTGGCTTCGTCGCGCTCGTAGCGCTGCTGTATGGTCTGGCATAAAGAAATGACCCCTGCCGCGCGGCAACGCGACAGAGGCCGAAAGGAAAACGATTGTCGCCCTCATTATAGGGCAGAAAGGAACATATGTCAAGTTTAACGGATTCCCGCGTCCGGCATGGTGCGAAAGCCTGCGTCGACGCGGTACATCGGGCCGACTACCCGAAGTTTAATAAGGTTCTGCTTTCGCAATGCGAACACCCGGAGAAATACGGTGTCAGGCTAGAACCCGACGCAGCGGCGGCGATCAAGGCGCTGGACGCGCCGAAGAACCGCGTTGAGCGCAGGAAGAAGACGAACCGGTATTATTTCCGGCTGACGGATGATCAGGCTAAGAAGCTGGACAGGCTTCTGAAAAAGCTGGGCTATTCTACGGTTCAGAGCTTCTGTGAAGCGCTGATCCGTCAGGAGGTGAGCCGGAATGGCGTATGACGGCGAAAACCTGTACTTGAGCATTCCAGAGCCGGAGTACGAGCCGGAGTACGAGCCGGAGGACGAAGATCGCTACTTGTTCCCGCCACTGTGGCGGGTGGGAAAGATGAAACAGGAGGTAGAGTAAATGCTCGATACGATCTCAACGGCGAAGATGAGCCGCGAAGAATGGCTGGAGGAACGCAGAAAGTCCATCGGCGGGAGTGATGCGGCGGCTGTTATCGGAATGAGCCGCTTTGCAAGCCCGTACACGGTATGGATGGATAAGACTGGGCGTCTCCCGGAAAAGGAAGACACAGAGGCTATGCGGATCGGCAGAGATCTTGAGGAGTATGTTGCGAAGCGTTTTGAGGAAGCGTCCGGGAAAAAGGTGCGGCGCTGCAACTACATCATTCGGAATCCCGCGTATCCGTGGGCGCACGCAGACATTGACAGGCGAATTTCCAGCGAAAATGCAGGGCTGGAATGTAAGACAACCTCGACGCTTGACACTCGGCAGTTCAACGGCGTGGAGTTCCCGGAACGCTACTATGCACAGTGTGTGCATTATCTTGCTGTCACCGGCCTTGACCGTTGGTATTTGGCGGTGCTCGTATTCGGGCGCGGATTCTTTACATACACGCTTGAGCGCGATGAGGCGGAAATCTCCGCGCTGATGGAGGCGGAGAAGCTTTTCTGGCGGTGCGTCGAGGAAGACACCCCGCCTGCACCGGACGGTTCGGAGGCGACGACGGACGCGATCAGCACGGTTTATGCCGATAGCAACGGCGAACAGCTTGATTTGTTCGGACGCGAACAGCTGCTGGCTGAGTATATGCAGATCAAACGTCAGGCGGCGGCACTGGCGGAGCGCAGCCGCGAGATTGAAAACACGATCAAGCTCGATATGGGCACGGCAGAGCGGGCCGCCTGCAACGGCTACAATGTATCTTGGAAGCAGCAAAGCAGGCAGACGTTCCAGCCCAAAGCCTTTAAAGAGGCATACCCGGATATCGATTTGACGCCGTTCTATAAAACGGTGCAGGCCCGGCCATTCAAAATTACAGAAATGAAACAGGAGGAAGAATCATGAACAAAATCCAGCAGGCAACCGCGCAGACGGCTATGAAGGCACAGAGTGGCGGAAATCCGACAATGCAGCAGTATATCAAGCAGATGGAGGGTGAAATCAAGAAAGCGCTTCCGTCCGTTATGACGCCGGAACGGTTCACGCGGATCACGCTTTCCGCGCTTTCCACGAATCCGAAGCTGGCGCAGTGTACGCCGCAATCTTTCCTCGGCGCGATGATGACTGCCGCGCAGCTTGGCTTGGAGCCGAACACGCCGCTTGGGCAGGCATACTTGATCCCGTATTGGAACGGGAAACAGAACCGTCTGGAATGTCAGTTCCAGCTTGGATACAAAGGCATGATTGATCTGGCATACCGCTCCGGCGAGATCCAGACGATTCAAGCACAAGTCGGACACGCGAACGATACGCTGATTGCCGAGTATGGCACAGAATGCAGCCTGAAATTTATCCCGAAGCTGAACGGAGATCGCGGCGACCCGGTGAACGTCTGGGCGATGTTCAAAACAAAGGACGGCGGCTACGGATTCGAGATCATGACGCTGGACGATGTTCGCGCCCATGCGCAGAAGTACAGCAAGGCATACGATTCCGGCCCGTGGCAGACCAACTTCGAAGAGATGGCAAAGAAGACCGTTCTGAAAAAGGTTCTGAAATATGCCCCGATGAAGTCTGAATTTGTCCGGCAGATCGCGCAGGACAGCACGGTCAAGACGGAGATCAGCGACGATATGTTCAGCGTTCCTACTGTTGTCGCAGATGCGGAAATGGTAGACAATATGCCTGTTGACCAGACTACAGGTGAGGTCATGGAGGGCAACGCAAATGCTGAATAAAATCGTTATGATGGGCCGTCTGACCCGTGACCCGGAGCTTCGGCAGACGCAAAGCGGAAATTCTGTTGTATCCTTCACGCTTGCCTGCGACCGCGATTTCGCGGCGCAGGGCGCGGAGAAGGAAACGGACTTCGTGGATATCGTCGCATGGCGCGGCACGGCTGAGTTCGTCAGCAAGTATTTCTCCAAGGGCCGCATGGCCGTCGTGTCTGGCCGTTTGCAGATCCGCAACTGGGAGGATAAAGAAGGGAATAAGCGCAAGACGGCGGAGATCGTCGCAGAAAGCGTTTATTTCGGCGACAGCAAGCGGGACGGGCAGAATGCTTCTACCGCTGCACCGGCCTCTTCGGAGTTCAAGCCGCTGCCGAGCACAACGCCGGTTCCGTTCTCTTCGCCGGATATGCCGCAGATGGAGATCGGCGACGACGACCTGCCGTTCTGAGGGCTGACGGATGGGAGATAAAAAGGAATACGTCAAGCTGTGGCTGAGTTACAGGAGCTATTTCGAGGCGTACAGTGCCACTGAGGTGGGGCGCTTGGTGCTGGCCGCGATGGATTATCGCGAGTCGGGAGCAGAGCCAGAGTTCAGCGGGAGTGAACGTTTCATTTGGCCTGCGATTCGACGGGACATTGACGAATCCGTAGCGGCTCAAAAAGCCATCTCCGCGTCCAGAAGCGAGGCAGGAAAGCAGGGCGGTCGGCCCGAATCCGAAAAAGCAAATGCTTTTGACGAAAGCAACGAAAAGCAAAAAAAGCAAATGCTTTCCGAGGAAAGCAAAAAAAGCTATGGACAAAGGAAAAGGACAAAGGAAAAGGACATGGACAGTATTCTTTCCCCCCTACCCCCCACGCTGCGCGAAGCAGTTGAAAAATGGGTGGCATACAAGGGCGAACGACGGGAGGAGTATAAGCCTGTTGGCCTGCAAAGCCTTGTCACACAGATCACGAAAGCCGCAGAGGAATATGGCGAGGCTGCAATGATCGACGTGATAACCCGCTCTATGGCCGCAAATTACAAGGGGATCGTGTTTGACTGGCTGAAAGAGGCCAACACACGCCCTGCGGCGCTTGGCCGCGCTGCAAAGCCCGGCTACGGCGTGCAGGGGCACCATGACGAGCTGAATCCGTTGGAACGTGCAGCTGTGGACAGGGTGATGGGGCCGGTGTCAAAGGGCGCTGCCCGATTGCAGCAAGGTGTGCAGCGCCACGGGGACGAACTTGATGCGTTCCAGTTGGAGGCAGTCGAGCGAATGCTTGCGGAAAACAAGGAGGATAAGACATGAGATTTGTTTGCGATTGCCGCCACGATCTGACGAACATCGAGGCAGACCGGATGGAAATCCAGGGCGACAAGCTGATGGTCTACAGCCGCGGGCGGTTGGTATATGTGGCGGATCTCGGCCAGATCATGCTGGCCAAGCTTACGCCGGGGAGGAATGAGGCAAAATGCTGACGCATCTGAGCCTGTTTTCCGGGATCGGCGGGCTTGATCTGGCTGCCGAGTGGGCCGGATTTACGACCGTCGGACAATGCGAGTTTGCCGATTACCCGACGAAGGTGCTGGAGAAGCACTGGCCTGATGTGCCGCGCTGGCGGGATATCAGGACGCTGACAAAGGAGAGTTTTTATGAGCGGACAAACCTACGAACAGTTGACGTTCTTTCCGGCGGATTCCCATGCCAGCCCTTCTCCGTGGCTGGAAAGCAAAAGGGCAAAGGGGATGATCGATACCTCTGGCCGGAGATGCTTCGAGTTATCACCGAGCTGCGCCCGCGTTGCGTTGTCGGTGAGAACGTTCCTGGAGTCATCAAGATTGCCGCCGGGCAGGTGGTCAAGGATCTGGAGCGTGCTGGCTATCACGTCGTCGTGTTTAATTTTGAGGCTGCGGCTGTCGGAGCTTGGCACAGGAGATCGAGAGTGTTTTTCGTTGCGACCGACGCCGAACACGATGGATGCGCTTCCGCCGAAATCGCCGGAAGCGCTGAAGAAGGAAATGACGGTATCGCGCCCAGGACGGAAGCAGCCGTGCAACCTGCGGGACTGGGTAGCTGTACAGGAGGGGAAGAGCCTGTGGCCGACGCCGACGGCTCGGGACTACAAGGGCGCAAACAGCCTGAAACACCTGACGCAGCCGAAGACGCCGGGGAACAACCATCACGTGCGCCAGCTGGCGAATGCAGTGAAGCTGTTTACGACGCCATGTGCAGCGGATGCGCAGGGGACGCACGGTGGGGACAATCACAGGAGCTTGCGGACGGACGTTGCTGGGCAGCTGAACCCGACGTGGGTAGAGTGGCTCATGGGATTCCCTCCAGGGTGGACAGACTTAAATGCCTCGGAAACGCCGTAGTGCCGCAGCAGGCATACCCGATTTTCCGGGCGCTGGCGGAGGAGCTAAACAGATCATGAGGCAGAAAGAAAAGCGCATCACGATCAAATTCCGCCCTGATCAGCTGGCGGACGTGATCGAGGCGGTGAACGCCTACGCGGACGATCTCAAGAATGATCGGGCGCTCCTGTACGAGATGCCGCGCGTCGACCACGAAACAACGGACGCGCTGCTGGCGCAGGAGACGCGGCTGCAAAAGCTGGCGTACTGGCTCCTGCGCGTGCAGGACGAAGCGCTATGACGGCGCAGATCTACGCGCCGCGTATGCGGCAGATCCCGCCGCCGTGCGCGAAGGACTGCCCCGGCCGGGAACCCGGATGCAGTGCACGCTGCTGCAGCTGGGCGCTCTATGAGAGCATCCGGAACCACATCTATGATGTCAACCACCGGGACAAGATCAGTCTGGAGCCGGACATCTGGCCGGGGGCGATGGTATGAGCGACAAAACGAGAAATCTGCGATACAAGCGTCCGGCACTAGCCTCAATGGGCGCGTACAACATCACGCAGGAGCTCGACGACATCGTAGAGGTTTGCAATGGCGTGCGGTACTACATTGAGCAGGCAGACAACGACGAGACGCTTCTCAATGCACTCGATGGCGACGAGGATGCGGAATGGGAATTTCGCATGGCTTTCGCAGATTTATCCGCAAAAGCCGACGAGCTGCAAATGAGGCTGTATGAGCAGGATTTCGAGGACTTTTACCGAGACTTTGACGATGCAACAGTCGCTCTGATTGGCAACCGCTACAATCTGGTTGGGTACGACAGTGAGGATGAGGACTATTTTTCTCTCACGAGCTACGAACAAGGGCTTGCGCAGACGGAAGCTGGGAAGCGGCTTTGCAGGCTGACCAAAGCGGAAATGCTTTCGCGCATCGGCTGGGCATTTGGCATTCTGCTTGCATTCTTCGACCTGCGGCAGCAGTACGATTATCTCAAGGCGACTTTTGACATCCTGCGCGACGAAAATTCGTCGCTGCTGGATACGATCAGGGAAATCGAAAAGGCATATGACGAAATGGAAGCCGACGATTTCCGTGAGTACGAGGACAGCACGAGAAAATTTGAACGGCTGCTCGCCGCGCTTCCGGATCGGGCGTGGCTAGAATGAGAAAACGGGAATACAGCCAGATATCGTTTGATGATCTGCTCGGTGTTCCGACTGCTGGCGAGATAGTTGAGAGCCATGGGCGCAGGCTGAGTTTCGATGAGGCTGCTGCAAGGATCGGTGAGATCGTTATTCTGAATATCAGCACGGAAAACCATGAGTGGTTCCGGGCTGTGCGGGTGCTGAAAGCGGTGGTAACGCCGGACGGCGAGCGTCGACTCATCTGTGAGCGGGGGAAGGGCCTATGCTACCTCAGGGATGGGGCCTTCCTGCTGAAAAACAAATACAGGGGAAGCGGAGGATGCTTGCCCGAATTTAGTTTGGAGGTTTATAGCGTATGACCAAGGAGATTGTGCAGGCGCTGCGGTGCACGTCTACACCGGGCAGCCTGCACGAAGACTGCACGGGCTGCCCGTATTACCGGAAAGAGCAGCTGGACGCGGAACTGAAAGAAAAACTGGGAGTGGACACATGGCCAAGCTGCGATATTGACAAGGTTGGCACGGACGCAGCCAACCTCATCGAGCGCCTGACCGCCGAGAACGCGGCGCTGAAAAAGGAGATTCGGAAAGCTGGCTGCATGTTTTGTGCGAGGTTTGAGGATTGCCCGGAAGGGTTTAAGCCGACCGGCCAAGAAGACTGCGATAATTGCGCGAAGAAACCGGATTGCGCGTGCATGAAATGCTCCAGAATCGGGAGCAGCACAGACAACTGGGAATGGCGCGGCGCACCGGAGGAAGGAGGAAAGGTATGAGTAAAGCTGTACTGATCAGCACCCGCCCGGAGTGGTGCGAGAAGATCATGACCGGGCAGAATACCATTGAGGTGCGCAAGACGCGCCCGAAGATGAACCCACCGTTTAAGTGCTACATTTACCGTTCGGTTCAGGGCGGCGTCATCGGCGAGTTTGTATGCGACCACATTTTTGAAAGGATCGTCAGAGTAGGAGCAAGCTGTGAAGCGCCGAAATATTGCATCTGCGATTGGAACATGGACTGCACACCCCTTGATACGCTTCTTGCAGATGCCTGCCTGACAAAAGACGAGCTGGAGAAGTATCTGGACGGCGGCGTCGGCTACGGCTGGCATATCTCCAACCTGAAAATCTACGATACGCCGAAGGAACTGATAGAATTTCACACTTGGAAAAAATGCAAATCATGCAACAAGAGTGGGTACGAAAGCACAGCCTGTATCTATGATGAAAATTGCATAATTCCAGCGGCGATTACTAAAGCACCACAAAGCTGGTGCTATGTGGAGGAAGAGATATGGAACGATTGACAAGTCCTAATATCAACGTAGACCCGGATACCGACCGATTTCTGCACGCCGTGATCGGCGGAAAAGAAATCGACTGGAAGCAGTCCCGGGACAGCACGCTCAACGTGCTGATCAACGGCCCAACGAGCAACGGCTTTGGCAAGGATATTTTCCGCAAGATGGCCCGCGATCTGTACGGACGGCTGAAAGCCTACGAGGACATTGCCGAGTTGTGCGGCGGGTTTGACCGCCTCCGCGAGCTTGCCGAGGCCGACAAGGACGGGCGCGTGGTCGTGCTGCCGTGCAAGGTGGGAGATACGGTGTGGTTTAAGACATACAAAAATAACGCGCGAGATTGCATTGGCGTGCAACCACATGAGGTTACAAGAATATCAGCAAGCATCATTGTTCCGGGGGAAATTGTGGATATCGGTATCCCTGTGGACCAGATCGGTGTGAGAGTATTTTTGAGCGAGACCGAAGCGGTTGCGGCTGACGCGAAACCTCCGGCTGGAAATTCCATTTTGGAAGTTTAGGAGGCGAAGCAGGATGGAACGGATGACAAGCCGAGATGAGGATTGCGTGCTGGTAAACGGTCACGCGCTGGGTTATGCGACGATCGGCGAACTCGTCCAGATGGCGGAACGTCTCGCAGCGTATGAGGATATGGACAGTAAGCGGCTCAGACCGGGCGATACGGTTTGGCTGTCTAAGATGTTTTACACGCGCCCCAAAAAGCCCGTGCCGGTCACGGTAGACGCAATGACGGATGCTGCACCGCCTGCGGTGCATTTATGGACTGCTGCGAAGCGGCAGAATATAAGTTTTGCCCGTATTGCGCGAAACGGATAGTATGAAAGGCTTGCGGTTTGCTCGTGGGAGCGCGAAAGGAGGAAAGCTGATGCAGGATTGCTGCTTGACTTGCAAGAACCTGGAATACAGAAAGAACTACGTTTATCCGTACCGGTGCTTGAAACACAAGGCGGAACGGTTCTCGGAGAAGGAATTGGAACGGAGGTTCTTTTCCGGAGAGGAATGCAAAGACTTTGAACAAAGGAGGTGGCCTGATGGGAACGATTCTGGCGATTGACCCCGGTAATATCAAATCTGGCTATGTGGTGGTTGAGCACGACGGCGAAGAAATTCGCCGCGTGCTGAAAGTTGGGAAAGAGCCGAACCGGATTGTTTTGGACGTGATCAAAAGCACACCGACCGGCTACGATTTGGCAATTGAAATGATTGCCGGAATGGGCATGGCCGTAGGCGCAGAAACATTTGACACCTGCTATTGGATCGGCCGATTTTGGCAATATGCAATAGACAACAGCAAGGCGGCGGATCAGACAAAAATCTACCGCCGCGAAGAAAAACTTGATCTTTGCGGAAGCTTGAGTGCAAAGGATGCAAACATTCGGCAGGCGCTTGTTGACCGCTACGCGCCCGGCCAGCCGAATTTCGGCAAGGGCACAAAGAAGAACCCCGGCTTCTTCTACGGCTTCTCGGCGGATATGTGGGCGGCGATGGCTGTCGCCGTGACGTATTTCGATAAGTACATCAAGGGGGTGAAGATGTGACAGGCAGAAAGACAAAGCGCAAGCCGCCAAGACCGCCGATGCAGCTGACGTGCGATGCCTGCTGGAAAACGTTTATGCGCGCACCATCGAAGTACAAAGCAAAATACAATTTTTGCAGCGAGGCGTGCGCATGGACGGCACATAGAGATGCTGTGATGGGCCGGGCGGAGCGCGTGCGGATCCTGATTACAC
>UMGC01068622.1_pt1 | contig 13663 bp, 9 predicted proteins | sample 1965151 | NCBI WGS metagenome assembly UMGC01 (sample SAMEA4836061, study PRJEB28245) | human gut metagenome | biome: gut microbiome; material: fecal sample | place: Denmark | collected 2008 | reverse complement strand
CGGCGGTCATCGCAGCCGCGCTTGTGCAGCTGGTAGTCCATAGAGACCTCGTCCACGCGGATGCCCATGGAGGAGATCTCGAAGGAGCGATCCAGCACGGGGTTATACATGAGGATGTCGCCGTTCAGTGCCCAGTCGTCGTAGTCGGGGGCGCGGCCGTCGTGGGGCTTGCCGCTGCGGTGCAGGTCATCGCCGATCTGCATCAGGAATACCGTGTGGTGCTCCTTGCAGATGGCGTCCTCGCGCTGCTTGGGCGTGTAGTCAGGCCAGCGATCCTCCAGCTCCTGGGTGGTGACGAAATACACCTCCCGATCCAGCACGGTGTGCAGACTGGGGAAGGCAATCTGCAGGGCGTCGTTTGTCTCCACCACGGCGCCCACGATGGCGCGGACGGTCTGCTCCAGGAAGTCCACCGTGCGGTCACGGCGCTCGATGACCTTTTCCCAGTCCCACTGATCCACATAGATGGAGTGGAGGTTGTCCACCTCCTCGTCGCGGCGGATGGCGTTCATATCGGTGAACAGACCCTTGCCGGGCTTGAAGTCGTAGCGCTTCAGCGCCAGACGCTTCCACTTGGCCAGAGAATGCACCACCTGTCCCTGTGCGCCCACATCGGGGATATCGAAGGACACGGGACGCTCCACGCCGTTGAGGTTATCGTTCAGACCCGAATTCTCATCCACAAACAGGGGAGCGGAAACGCGCCGCAGATTCAGCGCCTGCCCCAGATTCACTTGGAAATTGCTCTTGATGAACTCGATTGCGCGCTGCATCTCATAGGTAGACAGCGGCGTTTTGTACCCAGCAGGGATCGTCACTTTGCTCATGCGTGAAACACCTCTCTCATAAAAAATATGCTGCCATTATAGGCGCTGCCGCGCCAAAATGCAAGTGGGATAACCGCAAAATTTCACAATAAATGCATAGTGCGTTTGTGTGTTTTATCAGAAGGAGGATGCTTTTCTCATTCGCCCCAGTGCCTGAGCTTCGGCAGCATCTGGCTGAAATAGGCTCTGGACTGTTCGGGAGGGAATTGCTCGTTGGACATGTGGCTGGCAAGAAATGACCCATTGCGGCATCTGTTATGGAATATGCCTTACAATACCTGGGCGGAATAGGGAACGACGGCAGGCGGCACGGCATCGTCCGACAGGCGCTTTTCCATCCACACCACATCGTACCATGTGCCGAACTTATAGCCGCAGCGGTGAAAGGTGCCCGCAACGGCGTAGCCGAGCCGCGTGTGGAAGTCGATGCTGGCGCGGCTCAGGTGCGGGTCGTCAGCCCCGGTGGGGGCGGCGATGCAGGCGTACAGCACCTGCACATGCTGGGCGCGGGAGGCGTCCTCCAGCGCATGATACAGCCGGGTGCCCAGACCACCGCGGCGGCAGTCCTGCCGCAGGTAGATGCTCGTCTCCGCCGCCCATGCGTAAGCGGCGCGGCTGCCCAGCTGCCCGGTGTAGGCGTAGCCCAGGATCTCGCCGTCACGCTCCAGCACCAGATAGGGGTGGGTGCGCAGCGTCGCCTCGATGCGCTGGCGGAAGTCCGACAGCGCAGGCACTTCATATTCAAATGTAATGGCAGTATCGGTGACGTAGGGCGCGTAGATCGCCAGCAGCGCCGGAGCATCATCGGGAGTCGCGGGGCGGATGTGTATCATAAACGACACCTTCTTTCGCCGCTGATTATAAGTGAAAGCGGCTGGCGTGGCAATGCGCAAATGGTACAAAAAAATTTTCCGCTGCCAGAAAAAAATTCTTCCCAAAAACCGATGGATATGGTATACTTGCGACAATTAAAAATTTGAAGCAGGCCGCGGCCTGCCGCTGCTTTCACAGGTGAAAGCAGCAAATCTGAACACGAGGGAAGGAAGTGAGGAGCTTGGGCGAATTGCTGCGTATGGAGCATATCAGCAAGTGTTTCGGCAGTTTCTACGCCAACAAGGACATCACACTGACCGTCAATCGCGGCGAGGTGCTGACGCTGCTGGGCGAGAACGGCGCGGGAAAGTCCACGCTGATGAACATTCTGATCGGCCTGTATCAGCCTACGGAGGGCAAGATCTTTCTGGAGGGAAAAGAGGTTCGCATCGAATCACCCAGCCAGGCGGTGAAGCTGGGGATCGGCATGGTGCATCAGCACTTTATGCTGGTGGAGGCCATGACCGTATTCGACAACATCATTCTGGGCGATAAGCACGCCAAGGGGCTGTTCATCGACCGGGCGGCGCGCCGGAAGGAGATCGAGGAACTGTCCGCCAAGTACGGCCTGGACGTGCAGCTGGACAAGCTCATCACGGAGATCTCCGTGGGCGAGCAGCAGCGCACCGAGATCCTCAAGGCGCTGTATCACGGGGCGGAGCTGCTGGTTCTGGACGAGCCGTCCGCCGCGCTGACCGACATTGAGGTGGAGGGATTGTTCGCCATCATGCGCAAGTTGATCGGCGAGGGCAAGAGCATCATCTTCATCAGCCACAAGATGCGCGAGGTGCTGCATATCTCCGACCGCATCACTGTGCTGCGGCTGGGTGAGGTGGTGGGCACGGTGAACCGTGCCGACACCGACGGGCAGAAGCTGGCCAACATGATGATCGGCAAGGAGCTGAGCGAGTCCCAGTACGAGAAGAAGGACGCCTCCGGCGCAGAGGTGGTGGCAGAGCTGTCCCATGTGGACTATGACAAGGAGCACAAGCACAGCGGCGTCAACGATATGTCCCTGAAGATCCACCGGGGCGAGATCGTGGGCATCGCCGGTGTGGACGGCAACGGCCAGACGCAGCTGGCGCAGCTGATCACCGGCGTGATCGCGCCGCAGAGCGGCAGTATCTATCTGAAGGACAAGCAGGTGGCGGTCTTTGACCCCAATGCCTTTATCACCGATAATGTGTCCCACGTCCCGGAGGACAGAAATGCGCAGGGACTGATCGGCGACATGTCCATTGCGGAGAATCTGGTGCTGAAGGCAACGGATCAGCCGCAGTTCAGCAAGGGGCACGGCCTGCTGCTGAACAAGCCCGCTATCCACGAGTACGCGGAGGAGATGGTGAAAAAGTACGATGTGCGCTGCACGTCCACGGAGCAGACTGTCCGCAGTCTGTCCGGCGGCAACCAGCAGAAGGTCATTCTGGCGCGCGAGCTGGAGTCCCAGCCGTCCCTGCTGGTCATGGCGCACCCCACCCGCGGATTGGATATCGGTGCGGCGGGCTTCGTCCACGAGCAGATGATCGCCGCCCGCCAGCGCGGTGTGGGCATTCTGCTCATCAGCGCGGACTTCGACGAGATACTGGAGATGTCCGACCGCATCCTTGTGTGCTTTGAGGGGCAGATCATGGGCGAGTATTCCGGCAAGAATCCGCCCATCGAGGAGATCAGCCTCGCCATGACGGGCAAATGAGAGGAGGAGCTGTTATATGGAAAAACTGAGACGTTCCCTTGGCAGCTTCGTCGTTCCGCTGCTGTCTATTCTGTTGGCCTTCATCGTTGGCGGCGTCATCATGGCGGCGCTGGGCGCCGACCCCTTCGCCGCGGTGAAGTACCTGTTTCAGGGCGCCTTCGGCTCCAAGGCCAATATCGGCACTACCCTGACCAAGGCCACGCCCCTGATGTTCACCTCCCTGTGCGCCTGCTTTGCCTATAAGTGCGGCGTGTTCAATCTGGGCGGTGAGGGTCAGTTCCTGATGGGCTCCATCGCCGCATTCGTTACGGCGTATTTTTCCGGCATCACCGGCTTTTTCGGCGTGGTGCTGGCGCTGCTGGCCGGTACGCTGGCCGGCGGTATCTGGGGCATGATCCCCGGCCTGCTGAAGATCGGCCGCGGCCAGAACGAGATGATCATCTCCATCATGCTGAACTATGTGGCCACGCTGTTCATGGGCGTGCTGTATACCAGCTGGGTGCGCGATGCCAGCGTGCCCCAGACCCCGGCGGTGGACGAGCTGGTGCGCCTGCCCCGTGTGATCACGGGCATGCGCTTTACCTGGGGCTTTGTGATCGCCGTGGTGGTGGGTCTGGTGCTGTACTATGTGCTGTTCTGGACCAGCGGCGGCTTCAAGCTGCGGGCGGTGGGCTACAACATGACGGCCAGCCGCTTCAACGGCATCCATGTGAAGCGCTGCATGCTGACCAGCTTCATTATCTCCGGCGCTATCGCCGGTCTGGGCGGCGGCGCTGAGCTGCTGGGCACCCAGTTCCGGCTCATCAACGGCTTCGGCGCGGGCTATGGCTTCGACGGTGTGGCTATGGCGCTGATCGGTCAGCTGCACCCCATTGCGACCATGGTGGTGGCGCTGTTCTTCGCTGTGCTGCGGGTGGGCTCCACCACCATGCAGGCGGCCACCGGCGTTCCCACCAGCGTGTCCGACATCATTCAGGCGCTGGTCATCGTGTTCTCGGTGGCGGGCATGGCGATGACAAAGCTGCCGGAGTTCAATGCATGGAAGGAACGTGTGTTTGCGAAGAGAAAGGCGGGTGACAAGTAATGGATTGGATCTCCAGCTTGCTTCTGGCTACGGTTCGTCTGGCCATTCCGCTGCTGCTCATCTCGCTGGCGGAGCTGTACGGTCAGCGCGCCGGTATGGTGAACATCGGTCTGGAGGGTCTGGCCGCCATCGGTGCGCTGGTGGGCTTCCTGACCTGCTACATCACCGGCTCCAACTGGATCGGCCTGCTGTGCGGTGCGCTGGCGGGTCTGGTGGTGAACATGATCTACGCCTTTTCCACGGTAACACTGTGCGCCGACCATACGGTGTACGGCATGGCCATCAACATATTCGCTCCGGCGCTGGCGTCGTTTATCTACCGCATTTACTTCGGCACCGGCTCCGACCTGAAGCAGATCACCACCATGGCCAGCATCGGCATCCCCGGCCTGAAGGACATCCCTGTCATCGGCCCGCTGCTGTTTGACCAGAGCCCCATGGTCTATCTGACCATCCTGCTGGTGGTGTTCACCTCTGTTTTCTTCAACCGCACCCGCGCGGGTCTGAGCTATAAATCCGTGGGCGAGCATCCACAGGCCACTGCCACGCTGGGCATCAACGTCATTGGCGTGAAGTATCTGGCCTGCATGATCTGCGGTGCGCTGGCCGGTATGGGCGGCGCGTATCTGACCACCTGCTATTCCAGCACCTACACCGACGGTATCGTGGCCGGACGCGGCTTTATTGCGCTGGCGGCGGTGATCTTCGGCCGCTGGAGCGCCGGCGGTATCCTGCTGGCCTGCCTGTTCTTCGGCTTCTGCGACGCGCTGCAGATCCGCCTGCAGGTGTCCGGCATCGCCATTCCGTATCAGTTCTTCCAGATGATCCCCTATGTGGCCACGGTGATCGTGCTTTCCGTTATCGGCACGAAGCAGGCCGGGCCCAAGGCCAACGGACAACCCTACCGCAAGGAACAGCGGTAACACAACGGTAATAACGCCCTTGGGCGTTGTTATAGAACGAAAAGCAAGATACAAACATAAGGAGGAAAATTATGAAAAAGTTTCTTGCACTGCTGCTGGCGTTTGCCATGACGCTGGCTCTTGTCGCCTGCGGCGAGAAGAAGGACGACAAAAAGACCGACGGTGACGGCGCTGCTGATGGTGAGAAGACCTATAAGGTCGCCATGATCTGCGACTCCAGCATCAACGACGGCGGTTGGGGCGCTGCCTGCTACAACGCCATGATCAAGGCTGCCGAGGCCAAGGGCTGGGAGACTGAGGTCACCGACTCCATCTCTCAGGATCAGTACTATGACTCCATCGCCGCTTTCTGCGCGCTGGGCTATGACATGATCTACGCCCCCGGCAACCAGTACACCGACGCGGTGCTGCAGGCTGCTGAGGAGTATCCCGACATCGCCTTCGCTCTGCTGAACGGCGCTGAGTCCACCCCCGCCAAGGCTGTCAACGGCAACGTCAGCTCCCTGCTGCCCAACGCGCAGCAGATCGGCTGGATCGCCGGTGCTCTGGCCGGCCTGATGACCGAGTCCGGTAAGCTGGGCTTCATCGGCGGCATGGAGCTGGATACCACCAAGGGCAAGATCGCCGGCTTCGAGGAAGCTGCCAAGTACGTTGGCGAGCAGGAGGGCAAGACCGTTGAGCTGCTGGCCGTTCCCTATGCCAACTCCTTCAGCGACGCTCCCAAGGGCAAGGAGTTTGCCACTGAGCTGATCTCCCAGGGCGCTGACGTGTTCTTCGGCGATGCTTCCGCCGTGGACTCCGGTGCTCGTGAGGCCATCGACGCCGCCAACGAGAAGGCCGGCGCCATCAAGATCTACGATATCGGCCAGCCCGCCGACATTCTGGGTCAGAACCCCTGCATCATCTGCTCTCAGGTCACCGATAACGCCGCTATGATCGAGGTCTGCATGGACGCTGTTGTGGCCGGCACCTTCGGCGGCAACACCGTGTTCGGCACGCTGGAGAACGGCGCCCTGTCCGCCGGTGCCATCAACACCGAGCTGGTTTCCGCTGAGATCGTTGAGAAGTACAACGCCTATCTGGAGCAGATGAAGGCCGGCACCTTCATGAAGTAAGTCCCCTGTTGTATGTACACACAAAAGCCCGCAGGCATTGCCTGCGGGCTTTTAGCTTGTCCCAAAACCCACTCCTGTCATTCCGAGGAGCACCCCAAGGGCACTTGCTTCGCGGCGCGAAGCGGCGTGAAAATCCGGAATCTTTCAGCTGTTCATTTCTGCACAATCTCCGCCGGTAATTCTTGTCTGTTTCGTCAATTCCCATGGGGCGGTGTTTGTGGTAAAATTAACGATTGGAATAGGAAAGCCTTCATGGGAAGGAAAGAAAGAACAGGGAGGAGCCATATTATGCCTTTTGCAGATTTTCAGGCGCTGTACAAGCAAAAGCTCACCACCGCAGACGAGGCGGTGAAGATCATTAAGTCCGGTGACTGGGTGGATTACGGCTTTTGCGCCATTCATCCCCGCGTGCTGGACGAGGCGCTGGCGCGCCGGGCGCCGGAGCTGGAGGACGTGAAGGTGCGCGGCGGCATCAGCCTGTGGAAGCCGGCCATCTTCGACATCGAGGATCCGGTGCACCACATCATCTTCAACTCCCACCACATGAGCAGCGTGGAGCGGCACCACATCGCCAGCGGCGCGGGCTTCCACGAGCCTATGCGCTATTCGGAGCTGCCACGGTACTACTACGACCATATCACCCCGCCGGACGTTGCCATGTTCCAGGTGACGCCCATGGACAAACACGGCTACTTCAACTTCGGCCTGTCTGCCTCCCATGTGAAGGCGGTATGCGAGATGTCCAAGGTGGTCATCGTGGAGGTCAACGAGAACATGCCCCGCTGTCTGGGCGGCTTTGACAACTGCATCCACGTCAGCGAGGTGGACATGATCGTGGAGGGGCGCAACGACCCCATGGGCATCCGGCCCTCCGGCGCGGCCACCGAAGTGGACAAGGCGGTGGCGAAGCTGATCGTGGAGCAGATCCCCGACGGCGCCTGCCTGCAGCTGGGCATCGGCGGCATGCCCAACACCGTGGGCGCCATGCTGTGTGATTCCGACCTGAAGGATCTGGGCGTGCATACGGAGATGTATGTGGACGCCTACGTGGATCTGGCCATGGCGGGCAAGGTCACGTGCATGAAGAAGAACATCGACCGCGGCCGGCAGGTATTTGCTTTCGCCGCCGGTACCCAGAAGCTGTATGACTATCTGGACGACAACCCGGCCTGCATGTCCGCGCCCATCAGCTACACCAACGATATCCGTACCATTGCGGCCATTGACAACTTTATCTCCATCAACAACGCCGTGGACGTGGATCTGTACGGTCAGGTCAACGGCGAGACGGCGGGCACCAAGCAGATCAGCGGCGCCGGCGGCCAGCAGGACTTCGTGCTGGGCGCGTATCTGTCCAAGGGCGGCAAGAGCTTTATCTGCCTCAGCTCCACCCATGCCGACAAGGACGGCACGCTGCACTCCCGCATCCGTCCCACGCTGCAGACCGGCTCCGTGGTGACGGATACCCGCGTGAACACCATGTATGTGGTCACGGAGTATGGCTGCGTCTGCCTGAAGGGACTGAGCGTCTGGGAGCGGGCGGAGAAGCTGATCTCCATCGCCCACCCGGACTTCCGGGAGGAGCTGATCCGCGCTGCCGAGCAGCAGAAGATCTGGTATCCCCACAACAGAAGATAACAGCAAAAGAGCGGCGCGAGCCGCTCTTTTTGTATAAAGTTGCCCCGCCTGCGCACCCTATGAAAAAAGGAGGTGCATGGACATGAATACCAACGACGACAACCGGGAGAAGGACGCGGCGAAGGGCGAACCGGTGCCGCTGCAGCCCATCATCGACATGGGCAGCACGGTGGTGAAAAACAGCCGGGGCACGGTCTACTGCCTGACCATCGTAGGACAGGTGGAGGGACACACGCTGCTGCCGGACAACACCAAGACCACCAAATACGAGCATGTGCTGCCGCTGCTGGCGGCGTTGGAGCAGAGCGAGCAGGTGGAGGGCTTGCTGCTGCTTCTGAACACCGTGGGCGGCGACATCGAGGCGGGGCTGGCCATCGCGGAGCTGGTGGCGGGCATGACGCTGCCCACGGTGACGCTGGTGCTGGGCGGCGGTCACTCCATCGGCGTGCCGCTGGCGGTGTGCGGCAAGGAGACGTTCATCGCGCCCACCGCGTCTATGACGGTGCATCCGGTGCGCATGTCCGGCACGGTCATCGCCGCGCCGGAGACGTACCGGTACTTCGAGCGTATCCGGGAGCGGATCGTGCAGTTCGTGGCGGCCAACAGCCGCGTCACGGCGGAGCGGTTCCGGGAGCTGATGCTTGCCAGCGGCGACATGGCCAACGACGTGGGCACGGTGCTCTACGGCGAGCAGGCGGTGGCCGAGGGCATCATCGACCGGGTGGGCACGCTGTCCGATGCGCTGGAGGCACTGTACGGGCAGATCGCGCGGCGGCGCAGATGAGCAACAGCGGAGGGCGAAGCGGCTCTCCGCTTTTTTCGTGCCGCCCTGCGGGTTTTTCTTGAAAATCCCATGCTTCCATAGTATACTATCGTAGTTAAGGTATGCAAAAGTATAAGAGGTGAAGCAATTGTACTTAAAAGCGCTGGAAATTCAGGGATTCAAGAGCTTTCCCGATAAGACGGTTCTGAACTTCGGCGAGGATATCACCGCTATCGTGGGGCCCAACGGCTCCGGCAAGTCCAACATCTCCGACGCCATCCGCTGGGTCATGGGCGAGCAGAACAGCCGCCAGCTGCGCGGCGCCAAGATGGAGGACGTGATCTTCGGCGGCACGGAGAAGCGGAACCAGATGGGCTTTGCCCAGGTGACGCTGGTCATCGACAACACGGAGCACATTTTCCCCACCCGTCAGGAGACGGAGGTGGCGGTGACGAGGCGCTACTACCGCAGCGGCGAGTCGGAATACTACATCAACAAGCAGTCCGTGCGCCTGAAGGACGTGAACGAGCTGTTCATGGACACCGGCATGGGGCGCGAGGGCTACTCCATCATCGGGCAGGGCAAGATCGACGAGATCCTGTCCGTCAAGAGCGGCGAGCGCCGCGAGGTCTTTGAGGAGGCCGCCGGTATCAGCAAATACCGCCACCGGAAAGAGGACTCCGAGCGGAAGCTGGAGCGCACGGAGGAAAATCTGGTGCGCATCAACGACAAGATCGCGGAGCTGGAATTGCAGGTAGAGCCGCTGCGCCAACAGGCGGAGACGGCGAAGAAGTATCTGGTGCTCCGCGACGAGCTGCGTGTGCTGGAGATCTCCGTGTGGCTGGAGCAGCTGCAGGATCTGCGCACGGCGCGGCTGAAGCTGGAATCCGACACGGCGCTGGCCAAGGCGGAGTGCGACCGGGCGCAGCAGGCGCTGGACGAGTCCTACGCGCTGGGCGAGAGCTTCACCGAGCAGATGCGCCAGAACGACATACAGGCGGAGACGCTGCGGCAGCAGGCCGGCGAATCCGACAGCGCCGCCGGGGAGGAATCCGCGGCCATCGCCGTGCTGCAAACGTCCATCGACCACAACAACGACTCCCTGCGCCGGTTGGAGCAGGAACTGACCAACGCCGACGCTCGGCGGGAGAATCTGCAGGGGCAGATCGACGCGCAGCTGGCGCACATTGCGGATATCGACAGCTCTGCCGCTGAATTGGGCCGGGAGCTGGACGCGCTGCTGGCACAGGCGCAGGCACTGTCCGACAGTGCCAGGGGCGCGGCGGACGAGGCCGAGTCCCTGCGGGCGCAGGAGGCCATCGCCGTGGCGGAGGCTGCCGACGGGCGCGCCGCGCTGTCCGCCCTGAACGCGGCGCTGGAGAGCGCCGATCAGCGCCGCACAGCCGTGCGGCAGGAGTTGACTGACGCACAGACCAAGCTGGAGGGCAGCGAGAAGGAAGCCAAACAGAACCGCCGGGCGCTAAACGATGCCAAGGAGGAAGCGCAGGCGGTGCAGAATATCATCCAGGGACACAGCCTGCGCATGGACAGCCGTCGCCAGAAGGCGGAGGCGGCACAGGCGGCCAAGCTGGAGCTGACCATGAAGGTGGGCGCGCAGGATGACCGCATCCGGCTGCTGACCGAGATGGAGAAGGAGTACGAGGGCTTCAACAAGGCGGTCAAGATCGTCATGCAGGCGGCGGAGAAGAACACGCTGCGCGGCATCCACGGCCCTGTGGCGGGACTGATGACCACAAAGCAGGAGTACGCCGTGGCGCTGGAAACGGCGCTGGGCGGCGCGCTGCAAAACATCGTGGTGGACAGGGAGGAGGACGCAAAGGCGGCCATCCAGTTCCTGAAGCAGCGGGACGGCGGCCGCGCCACCTTCCTGCCGCTGACGGCCATCCGCGGCGACGAGCTGCGGGAGAACGTAGACGGCGAATACGGCTTTGTGGGCGTGGCCAGCCGGCTGGTGCGCTACGACAGGCGGTACGATAACATTTTCAGGAATCTGCTGGGTCGCACGGTGGTGGTGGAGGATCTGGACAGCGGCATCGCCCTTGCCCGGAAGTTCCGCAGCGCCTTCCGCATCGTCACGCTGGACGGGCAGATCATCAACCGGGGCGGCTCCATGACCGGCGGCTCCGTCAGCCGCTCCTCCGGCGTGCTGTCCCGCGCCAACGAGCTGGAACGGCTCACCCGCGCGCAGGGCGCCCTGCACGACAGGCTCAACGAGGCCGCGCAGCAGGCGGAGACGGCGCAGCGGGAGCTGCAAAAGGCGGAATACGAATTGCAGGTGGCCAAGGAGCAGCAGCGCAAGGCCGAGGACGATGTGCTGACCCTGCAGGGCAAGCAGGATCACTACGACATCCTGTTGGAGAGCCTGCGTCTCAGCTGCGAGGCCATGGAGCGCGAGCTGGCGGATATCGACAGCCGGGAGAAGGACAGCCGCACCCGTGCCGCCGAACAGCAGGCGGCCATCGACGCGGCGGAGGAACGCGCCGCGCAGCTGCGCCGCAGCATGCAGGACAAGCTGACCGGTCAGACCGATCTGACCGAGCAGACCAACCGGCTGGCGCAGGCCGTCAGCGATAAAAAAGCGGCACAGGCGGCGCTGTCTGCCGAGAAGGACGGCGCTCTGCGCAGCGTGGAGGATCTGAAAGGATTGCAGGCGGACATGGTGTCCGACCGGGCGGAGCGGGACGAGCTGGCGCAGCGGTACCGTCAGGCCAACGAAAAGGCTGCGGCGGAAATGGCGCAGCATCAGGCAAGCCTGACCGAGCACAATCGCCGGACGGACACCCTGCGGCAGAAGCTGGAGCAGCTGGCGCAGGCCAAGCTGGAGCTGGAGCAGCAGCGCGACCGGCACAGCCGCGACAGCCGCCAGTGCAACGGCGCGCTGCTCAACGCCATGCAAGCCCATGCCAAGCTCCAGCAGAAGCTGGACAGCAGCGGCATGGAGGAGAGCCAGATACTGGAAAAGCTCTGGGAGCGCTACGAGCTGAGCCACAGCGACGCCATGGAGCAGCGCATCGAGCTGGAGAGCGTCCCCAAGGCCACCCGCCGCATTGCGGAGCTGAACCGGGAGATCAAGTCGCTGGGCACGCCCAATATCGGCGCCATCGAGGAGTTCGACCGGGTGAACACCCGGTACACCTACCTCTCCGAGCAGCGCAGCGACGTGGAGCAGGCCAAGGAGGAGCTGCTGGGCATCATCGACCAGATCACCCAGCAGATGACCGAGATATTCGCCCAGCAGTTCCAGCTGCTGAACGAGAGCTTTCAGGAGACGTTTCTGGAGCTGTTCGGCGGCGGCAAGGCGAGGCTGGAGCTGGAGGACGAAAACGACATACTCAACTGCGGTATCGAGATCAAGGTGCAGCCCCCCGGCAAGCAGCTCAAGACCATCACGCTGCTGTCCGGCGGCGAGAAGGCGTTTGTGGCCATCGCGCTGTACTTCGCCATTCTCAAGGTACACCCCACGCCCTTCTGCGTCATGGACGAGATCGAGGCGGCGCTGGACGAGGCCAACGTGGTGCGCTACGCTCGCTACATGCGGCGCATCGCCGGGAAAACGCAGTTCATCGTTATCACCCACCGCCGGGGCACCATGGAGGAGGCGGACGTCCTGTACGGCGTGACCATGCAGGAAAAGGGCGTCAGCCGCATCCTGACCATCAATCTCAACGACATGGCCAAGGAGCTGCATATCAAATAAGGAGGTCACATTATGGCAATGGGCTTATTTCAGATACTCAAGCAGGCGTTTACCGCCGTCCCCACCTTCGACGATCTGAACGATGAGTTCTACGACAGTCTGGAGGAGGCGCTGATCCTGGCGGACGTGGGCGCAGAGACAGCCTGCGACATCGTTGCGCAGCTGCGCAAGCGGGTGAAGGAGCGCTTTCTCGGCCGTATGGAGGAGGTAAAGGACGCTCTGCGGGACATCCTCCGCAGCAAGCTGGAGGTGGGCGACAGCGCTCTGACGCTGGAGGGCAAGCCCGCCGTGGTGCTGGTCATCGGCGTCAACGGCGTGGGCAAGACCACGTCCATCGGCAAGCTGGCCAAGCAGCTGAAATCGCAGGGCAAGAAGGTTCTGCTGTGCGCCGGCGATACGTTCCGCGCTGCCGCCGCCGATCAGCTGGAGATCTGGTCCCAGCGGGCGGGGGTGGACATCGTCCGCCAGAACGAGGGCGCCGACCCCGGCGCTGTGCTGTTCGATGCGCTGCAGGCGGCCAAGGCGCGGGGCACGGACGTGGTGCTGTGCGACACCGCCGGACGGCTGCACAACAAGCAGAACCTGATGAACGAGCTGGCCAAGCTGCGGAAGATCATCGACCGGGAGTGCCCGGATTCCAGCTGCGAGACGCTGCTGGTGCTGGACGCCACCACCGGGCAGAACGGGCTGATCCAGGCGCGGACGTTCAAGGAGACGGCGGGGCTCACCGGCATCATCCTCACCAAGCTGGACGGCACTGCCAAGGGCGGCATCGTCATCGCCATCGCCCAGGAGCTGGGCGTGCCGGTGAAGTTCGTGGGTGTGGGCGAGGGCATCGACGACCTGAAGCCCTTCGACCCGGCGGAATTCGTACAGGGCATGGTGTAAGGAGGGCGAGACATGACAAGAGCAGACGGACGCGCAGCCGATCAGCTGCGCCCGGTGGAGATCATCCCCAACTTTACGAAATTTGCCGAGGGCAGCGTCCTGATCCGCTGCGGCGACACGGTGGTGCTGTGCAACGCCTCG